>Ga0209064_1002119_pt1 | contig 24326 bp, 30 predicted proteins | sample Inofromicrocosms_FD_187498 | JGI IMG/M metagenome (GOLD analysis project Ga0209064, IMG submission 187498) | Mouse cecum microbial communities from Vienna, Austria - Inoculum for glucosamine and mucus D2O microcosms (SPAdes) (version 2) | ecosystem: Host-associated > Mammals > Digestive system >... | reverse complement strand
GTCACGCCGGAGGTCGAGGGTTCAAGTCCCTTCCGCGTCGCCATTTATGCTGCTATAGCTCAGTCGGTAGAGCGCATCCTTGGTAAGGATGAGGTCTCCAGTTCAAATCTGGATAGCAGCTCCAGCTAAAAGCCTTGTGTCTTAGCAGATACAAGGCTTTTGATTTATAAGAATTTCTTTGCGGTACTGTTGAATGACTACTATTTGACTACTAAGTTCGATGAAATTTTATGTATGAGTTAGAGAGAAAAGTGGTGGCTATAATTGAATCAACAAGAGTTTTCTCTTGAAGAGTTGAAGCGGAGGTTTCATATTACAGATGATAATATTCGTGCATCTGGTTTGACGGTTGATGAATACACGAAGATTTATAGGCATTATCTCTCTATTTATGATGATGAAATTGAGCGTGTTAGAAATGATTTTTTATCCGAAGTTTTTTTAAAAAATGTGCCAGGTGTTCATTCTGTCTCCTCCCGATGTAAAGATGCCTATCACCTGATCGAAAAGATTATTCGGAAAAAAAGTAACAATGATGCAAAATATCGAGGGCTTAATGCCGAGAATTACTATAAGTTTATTACTGATTTAATTGGTGTGCGGCTTTTGATAGTTTATAAGTCAGATTGGATTAAAGTTCATAATTTTTTGTTGAGTAAATTTGAAAACAATGAGGCAAACTATCTGTCTGATGATACTTATTTAAGTTCATTTGTTGAAGATATAAGCCGTACTTATATCGCAGAGCGACCGAAAGTGTATATTCGTCCCGGAGATGATGAGCATTTTTATGTAGGGATTTCCGGGATAAAATTAGAAAGTGAGAGAGGCTATTATCGGTCGATACATTATATCATAAAATATGGCGGATATTATATAGAGGTTCAAGTGCGTAGTATTTTTGAGGAAGCTTGGGGTGAGGTTGATCACGATGTCCTCTACCCCCTCTATAAGGATAGTAAATGTTTGGTTCAATACTCGAAGTTGCTGAATAGGCTTGCTGGGCTTGCGGATGAAATGAGTGATTATTTTAAGCATGAAGTGAAGAAAGAGCCTAGTGGAGGGTTTTCGTATAGGGACGTGCCTGATTTTTTGATGGAAGAGCGAGAAGATCGGGAGACTCAATCAGCAATTAAAATTGAGAATGTTGATGAGCAACTGAATATATCGGTGAATCAAAAAACATTAAAGGGAGTGGAAGATGAAGTGTTGGAACAGTAGAAACTAAATTATATTAGGAGGGGTAACAATGAAAGAGCGGGTTTTAGATCTTGTCCCTGAGGAACTCAAAAATCAAGGGACTAAGTCGATGGAACAGATAAAAAATGGAAACATCAGACGGCATACTCTGCATAATGATAATCCTGATTTAGTCCGCAAACGAGGGATGTATTTGCAACAGTATTTACGATATTTAAAGACCCGCAATTTTTCCTTGTTAATGGAGTGTGAAGGTGCGGAAATCTATGATTAATATTCAGGCTGTTTATGGGAAATATGATGAGCTGATTGCAGAATTTGGGGAGCAGGAGATTCAAGAACAGATTTCATGTCTGTTGTTGCAATGTAAAGAATTTATAAGAAGATTGCACGCAGAAGATGTAGTGGTTGTTAATACTAGACTGCTTACCCACGCTGTTTTGGATTATTACTCTGATGTTTCTCGCTTAAAGTCTTTTCATAAGATTCAAAATATCAATGATATTAAAGACCTTGCTTATAAGGCACATTGGATTTTGAAGAGAAGACCATTGCAAATTTCTGTAGATAGTCAAGAGGATGATACCTTAACGTTTATAAATGAAAAGTTTATTATGTCCTTGATTTCATCGTACTTTTTGTCAGATGATGTAGCGGCACCTATAGTAGACGAAACCCTTACTATTTACCGGAATTTTCTGAATAGTTTCTTTTATGCACTTAAATTCCGGAATTTGGATGCCCAGGCTATTGAGTTATTAATTCTTGGATTTTGTGCGGGGCGCCATCTAGGAAAAGATGAAGGAAAATCTACACGGTGAATGTTGAGGGTAAAACTCCAATTCAACTTTAAAAAGTTTCCAGAAAAGTTCTTAGTGCCAATAGCCTTCGAGGCTTTTGATTAAATAAATCCCGCTGTAGAGTTCGGTTGACTACTACAGCGGGATTTTTGGCTACTGAGAGTGCTTTTCCAGCAAAGTTTCAAGGGCATCGGCAGCCTTGCGGTCACTTTCTTGGAGAGCGTGAGCGTAGATATTCATGGTTGTAGAGGTCTGTGAATGTCCAAGCCGTGTAGAGACAGTTTTAACATCCTGCTGGCTGGCAATCAAGAGCGTGGCCGAAGTGTGACGCAACCCATGGAAAGGAATGTGGGGAAGCTGCTGTTCGGTGGGCTTGTCCTTATTGTAACGAGTAATGGTGTCTTGGAGGGCCTGATATGGAGTGCTATAATTCATCATTCTTCCGTTGTCTTGGGTGAATATCCAATTTTCTCCTTGCCAGTAATCCCCGACTTGTGAGTGAAACTCGTCTTGGGACTGCCTTAGAGCCAAAAGCCGTTCTGTCAGAGAATGAGGAATAGAGACGGAGCGGCGGGAGGTTTTCGTCTTGGGGATCTTGCACACGGGCTTTCCCGCTACAATGGTTACAGCTTTGGAAACTTGAACAATATCCGTGTCGAAGTCCACATCGCTCCACTGGAGGGCCAATAGTTCCCCCTTTCTTAGCCCGGTGTATATGGCAAGGTAGAACATCACCTTGATTTGCTCTGGAATAGACTTTTCGATTTCATAATCGCCTACAGTATAGGGGATACCAGTATCATCAACCCGTTTATGGCCGCCTACTTGAATTATGTAAGGCTTTTCGATATAATCAAGGAAAACTGCCGTTTGTTCAGGAGTGAAGAACTTCAACTTTTCAGCAGCGTCCTCGCCTTGGAGTCGCACCTTATCGCAGGGATTTGTGTCAATGATCTCCCATTCTGTCGCCGTTCTCAGCATGGAGGAAAGGACATTGCGGGTTTTCATAATGGTGGCTTTGCTGTATCCCCCAGCCTTTCCGTCCTTCCTTGCCCCGTCACGGGTGAGGGAGGCGAAAAACGCATTGATGATATGCGGTTTCAATTCAGACAGCTTCAGATGTCCGAGGGCAGGGAGAATTTTATCGTTCAACTCTTCGGCATACTTTGTTGCGGTGCCTGGTTGTAGGTTTATCTTGGCGTATTCCTCCATCCAGCGGTCAGAAAAATCTTTCAGGGTAATTTTTCGACCATCCATAGCGAAGCCGTTTTTTACACGGCTTTCAAACTGTTGGGCGTACTCCTTCACAGCCTTTTCCCGTTTCTTGGGCGTAAGGCATGGATCGGGCGTGAAGGTTGTGGTTTCAAGTATCTTCTTGCCGTTGATGTCATATCCGCAGGATACGGTGATTTGGTAGCTACCGTTGCGCTCCCGTATGCTGGCCATGATGGATACCTCCGATTTTCGAGTGATAAAGGATCGTCCCCGCCTCGCAGGAGTTCCGCAGGGTGGGGACGGTGACAGATTCAGATTATAGCGGCTGTAAATGTGGTGGAAGAGATTCCCTCCAGAATTTCCAGAACCTTGTTATAGGAGATCAGCGCCTTGTTGCCTGTATGGATAGCGGGAAGTTTCCCTTCCTTTATCCATCTGCGCAGGGCGCATTCGCTGACCCGGTAGCCCTCTTGCATGAGCCGATGATGAACCTCACGAATTGTACCGACTTGACAGACCATAGAATATCATTCCTTTCTCATTGCGTTTTGGCTTATGTGTTTAGTAGTGTTTGGCGCCGTTTTGCAGAGCGGCAAAAGGAAGCTCCAGATAACGCTTTCCATGAATCCTTTTTGCGGCGTTCCGCATTTCTGAGCGGCTTTCCAACACACCTTCTATACAGAGTTCCTTTGTCATTTCTTTACTGGACAGGGAGCCAAGGCTTGTCTTTCTCCGCAGATAGGACAACAGGGTTTCTGTACGGATACATAGGGCGTCCTTTTCAACTACGCAATCTTCGTTGCTGTTCAGCTTCTTGCGTGGTACGATATGAAACGCTCCGTTATGATAGCCTTGGAGGATATACCAGCAAAGATTGCCCTGGGGTACGCTGTTTTGAATACAGCTGACCTTTTTTGCTTGAGCGGACAGTAAGTTTTCAAAGACCTGGGTGGCCTCGCAGATAGCGGATTGATAGTAGGACTGGCTAACAATATCTGCCTCCAAAGCAAACCGATAAAACAGTTCCGTACTCCACAGCAGGAGTATTTTGGAGGTTTCCAGCCTGGCTTCGTCATTACCTGTTATGGAAGCGAGCTGACGGCTAAGGGCCAGCAACTCGGCGTCTATGTGAGGCAGGAGCCAAACCATCCAGGCTCGAAACGCTTTGGCTGCGGCTATTCGGTCTGTTGCCAGACCATCACGCATTGGTTTGGTTAGTTGCACTTCAATGATGCGGGTCAGATCAGAGGCCGCTGTCAGGGGGATTTCCCCTGTAAAAGCGACACCGCTTTGACAGTCATAGGTTCCGCCGTCTGGAAGCATGGCTGCGGTTTTTCGTGTTCCGCCGTTTGTGGCAAAGCGCAGCACCTCCGCCATGAGTTTTTGCCGTTCCCGCTGAACGGATGGGGTGCTGCCCTTTGCCAGATCATCAACTAATATTACCTGATCCCGATACTCGCTGATTTCTCTGATTACGCCTTTAGCGGTCGAATTGGCGTCCAATTTGCCGCAGGGCTTAGATAGAACACCGTCTGTTATGTCATACAACAGGCAATAGCGGGAAACCAACATGGTCTTGCCATAGCCCTGCTGTCCTGCGACATACAAGGCCGGGAAGGTTGTCAACCCGAGGGCGGTAACTTGGGAACGCATGGAGCAGAGTAGCGTGTATGAGAATGTGGGCCAGACCGTGAGGGGGGTGCGTTCGATCTCCCGAATCAACCTTGTAATTGCTGACTTCTCACTTTCAACCCTATCACCGGCCAGATGAATTGAGGAAATTGCCGGGTGAACTGTGATAATGTGTTCGCTGCAGTTGCCTAATATCTCGCTCCCAGCTACGAATATCCATGTGCCATCGTATAGCTGGTTTAGACCAAAGCTACGGCAAAATAACCCATGGTCTTTTGATGTGGTTGCCATGTGGATAATATGAGCATCGATTGAACTGTAATTGCTTGTGCTTAGAACACGGCAAGTTGGGATAGAGCTGAGGATTTGCGCCGAAATAGATTGGCGGGGGTCTACGATTAGATCGTAAGTACAGTCGGGTGCTTCAATGCGTAGTTCAATGGCCTCCAACCGGGTGCAAGTGCTTATATCGCGCAGCGGCTTTGCATGGGTAACGTCAAAATTGGCAATCGGGAATCCTCCAGACTGCAATCCTTCCTGTGGTAAGGTAATGTCAGTCACTCAGATCATCACCGCCTTTTTCGTAAGACGAAGAATGATTCGGGCGGGTTGCCATTGTTTTGAAGAAGCATTTTTGTAAACTGGAGTTCGGTTTCCGCCTTACAGCGTTTGTTATGCTCCTTAGCGAGTTTTTTCTGATATTTCAGTTTGTATTCCATCTCCCTCAGTTTTCGTTTGAGCTTTTTTGTTTTTCCCTTTTTTTGGCCGCTTTTCTTGTTTGGTTCGGTATATCTGGGAAACTCGCCATTTATTTCTGCCATAGAATCTCCTCCCTCAAATTGGCGTACCTCAATATTACACAAACATCCGCCCAATGTCAAGACATTGAATTACACAAGAATACAAGTAATTTCAAAGTGTAAACTTGTACAATATTACTTTGCTTTCTGTGCAAAAATATGATATGATATATGTACGGTAGGGAAGTGAACTTAGAAAACTGCTATTAAGGGAGGAAACGAAGATATGCCGATTGCATACAAGAAAAATATTTTGGAAGAACTGAAGAACCATGGTTACAATACGAATAGATTGCGTAAAGAGAGGTTGTTAGCGGAAGGCGTGCTTCAATCCTTGCGTGAGGGCAAGGCGATATCATTGCAAAATATTGGTAAGATTTGCGATTTGCTAAAATGTGAACCGGGAGATATTTTAGTAATGGTAGATGAAGAAGGCCGTGATGCGGATGGTTTTTTACATTTAAACTACAGACAAGGTATAAGGAAAAACAAGGAGTAGATATTTACCGCAACGTTAGAGAGTTGAGTACAGGTGTGGTAGTGTTGTGAAAACGTGGGAAATGTGGGAGTTCCCCACGTTTCCCACATTTTTATGGCAAAATTGCTGGCTACACTAAATTTTCTATCGGATGAATCCCATACACATCATCGACATAATAAGCCCCGGTGAAGAAATTGAAGATCCGCCGTACACCGAACGCCGTTGACCTCGGCCAGATACAGGTTATCGCCAATGCACCTGATAATCTCGGCCTCGCCCAGTACATGACAGTCATGCTCCTTGTCCTTCAGACTGTGGATATACGCCTGGACTTTCATGGCCAAATCCTCCCGTCTCAGTCGTTAGCAGCTTTGGCCCGACAATAAAAGTTTTCCATGCAGCTAACGGCAACAGCCTTCGGCATCTTCAAACGTTGGGCGGCCTCACGCAGCGCAAAGCCATCCACCAGGAAGCTAATAATTTTTGCCTCTTTCGGCGTGGCAACGCTCACCACCTGCTCCAGAAGGGCCTTGTCCTCGATCTGCCGCTCCGTATCCTGCTTTGGGTCTTGGACATTCATGTCGTCCAGGCTGATAATGTAAGCGCAGCGTTTGGCACATGCATTGTACTCGCCATCCCGGAGGATGGAATCCTTCATGGCCTGGAACGCCATCGCCTTGAACTTCACTCCGGCGGGCGGGTTGCGGAAATACTGCTGCACAGCGGAGAGATAGCCGAAAATCACGATGTCATAAAAATCATCCATCGGGAGGCGTTTACAGCGGAGAAAGTCAATCACCAGTTCATGGTGCTGCTCCGCAAACCCCCGTTCCTCTTTTATCATAGGACGCAAGGCTCTCATTGTGTTCAACTCCTTTCAGTGATAGGGCATAAAGGGCATAATAAGAGGGCATAGCTTGTTTTATTTAGCTGGCCTCCGCCAACTCCGGCACCAACTGAGCGGCGTTCACGATCTCCATGAACTGCTGTGCGTAGGTTTTGGCGTTGGCGGCCTCCTCCGGGGTGAGGACGCTGACCGCCTCGAAGTTAAACAGGGCGTATGGCTTGCCCTGCTTGCTGGTGGCTTTCTCCAAGGTGATCCTGGTGACAATGCTGTTGATAGGCCGCAGGGTACTCAGCAGCCGGGTAGAGTATTTCAGGAACCTGGGCTTGCTGGTCACGGGAACCCGTACCAGCAGCGGGATGATATTGTCGGGCCGCAGCAGGAACAGCAGCACCGATTCCTTGCAGGCTTTGGCGTTGCTCTCGCCGTCCTTGGAACCGAAGTCGTTGTAGGGACAGTGAGCGCACGCTTTTCCGTCAAAGGAAATAATGCTGTTCTGGCTCATGCAGACGGGCGGCGTACCCTCCACCGGGTCAGGGGTATCCCAATAGGCCCGGGGCGTGGTGTAGTCCAGGACGATCCCAACCAGCTCCTTTTCCGCTTCATTCCCGGCCAGCCCCGGCACTTCAAACACCGTGGAGCCACCGGACGGACTTTTGACCAAATCGAACAGGTCGAGGGTCAGGGGCTGGCTTTTCAGGTTGGCCCGGATGATGTCAAGAGCGTTGCTGGTCAGGGCCAGATAAGCGGAGTTCGCAGGGGCCAGCGAGGTATCGGGAGCAGCGGCCACTTCTCCGGGCTGCTGCAACTCCTGAATCTTCCCGCTTATGCGGCCTTTGAGTGCTGTGTTGTCCATGATGAACCTCCTTTAGCTTGCCGCTTTGATGGTGAAACGGCGGTACGATGATTTGTTGGCGTACTTCTTATACAAAGTCGGGTGTTCCGCTTTCAGGGTCTTACTGTCCAACCGCTCCTGAGACACGCTTTTCCAAGTGATGACACGGCCCCCGGCGGTGCCGACCTCATTCTCGCCCATCATTTCTTTCAGCAGATTTTCGGCCTTATGCTTTTGCTCGGTGACGATCTCCAACTGTTCACAGGCATCGTCATACTGGGCCAGAAGAGCGGAGGCGGCGTCGGGGAGCGTAATTTGAGACTTGGGCTTGCCGTTGGGGAATCGCTCGGACAGGAACCTGGTCGAAGCGTCCGAGCCGTCCAGCGGCGGGGGCGTGAGGTCTTGCACATGATTCCAGAAAGCGGCCTCCAACTCAATGAGCATGGAGATCAATTCCTCGTCACGCTCCACGAATTTCCAGCGGAAGGTATTGCCGCCGATCAGCACGGCGATATAGGCCCCGGCATACCCGGTAACGGCCATGTAGTGCTGGATTTGAAGTTGGTATTCATCCGGGATGGTGTCCTCCCATTCGCCAGCCTTGTAGGCGGAGGCTGTCTTGGCCTCGAAAATACACGTCCCAACGTCCGGGACTTCACAGATACCGTCCAGATTCGCCAGCATGAAGGGGTGTTCCTCGCTCTGGAGAAGATGCTTGAACTGCTTGACCTCGATTCCGGTGCGCTTGGTGAACTCGGCCCGGACAAACGGTTCCAACTGCGTACCCCAGTAAGCGGCCTCCCCGGCCTCCTGGGGCGGGAGCTGGTCGGTCTTATCCAGCCACAGCTCCACGGGGGACTTGTAGCGGTTGATCCCGCAGACTACAGAAGCGTCCGAACCGCCGATGCCCTGCTTGCGGTACTCCAGCCAGTCCGCATAGGGCAGATTTTCGGTAGAAACTAAAATGTTCGCTGGCATATCAAAACCTCACTTTCATCAAAATAGGGACAGGGGACGCACAGCCACAGGCCGCACGCCCTCTATATGTCCATTTACACATCATGCCGCCGCCAGCACCATTTTGTATGCCTTGTCGATCATGGGGTTGCCCTCCACCGTCCGCAGGAACAGGTTCTCGTTGTAGTTCTTGGTCTTGCGGATGGGATTAGAGTGTGTGGCAAAATCGCTGACAGCGTTGACAAAGCGGTAGCCATTCTTGCCCACGCTGGACAGGTCGGGAGCGTCCCAGTACCGCATTTTCATGTCCTCCAGCAGACGCAGATTGTTCTTGCGCTGGACTTCCGGCATATCAGCAGTGACAGGGAAGAACTCCTGCATGAGCTCCATGATCTTCCGGTCAGGCAGTTTGATCTGGGACAGGGTATCAATGCCCCGGCCCAGCTCGCTCATGTACTTCTCGGCCAACCCAAGGGTTTCCTCGGCCTCATGGACACGGAGCATGACGTTCTCGGTGTGCTTGGTAGTCCAGATACGCTTTGCGCTGTTGAGGGCCAGATTAAGGGTGTTCTGGCAGACAACACGGATGGGGGTCATAGCGACTTTGATACCGGAGCTGCCATCGTGGGAGTTCATCACCACCAGATAGGGGGCAATCTCGTCCCCTGCGATGATGTAGCGGTGGGACATACGAGCCAGCATCCAGACCTTGCGGCCTCCCTGCAAGGCCCCGGCAGTCTCGTAGGTCACGCCAGCCCCCAGCAGGTCATCGGTAAACTGGAAAGCGTCCTCGTTCTGCACCACTTTGTAGCGGTCGGACACGATACCCAAGGGAGCGTTGTCGGTGCTGCGGAGATTGGCCTTGTAGCCAGCGATCAGGGAGCCATCTCCAGTGTAAACGTCCGTCTGGACGACCTCCCAATCAAGGCCAGCGTAAATTAGGGCGTCAGCGGAGGTGGGCGCCTCCTGCACTTCCGTACCCAGGCCATGCCAAGGCTTTTCACGAACATAGAACATGGTTTCAACGTTTGCGGGCATAGATAAATTCCTCCTTAAAGCAGAATGAGGCCCCGGGGAATTACCCCGAGGCCTTCGTAGTTATAATATGTGTTTCTGTTGCAATCTGAATCGGAAACTTTACACTAAGCGGTGATGCACGCCGATAAAATGTCCCCACTGCTTGCATCAATTATTACGACAGTATATACGGAGCCAGCTGAGGAACCACCTTGATTTACAAACCAAAATTCGACCTCTGTTATAACAGCCGCAAGCTGTTCGTGCCGTTCAATCGTCGGGAATACATTTCTCACATGAACATTTGAAATTCTAAAGTCCCGCGATACAGATTGATTATAAGCGTTTTTCCATTCACTGGAAAGTTGTACACTGATCGGATCATTGAGTCTAATCAATTCTGTATTACTTAGGGTCGTGTTGAAATCGTTTTCCTGCTCAAAGGGGTCGGAGTATCCATCTCCGTAATAGGGATCGTAGCCGCCGTCGGCTAAGTTGGTGGGATTGTCCTCTACTTCGCCAAGTTCGCTTTCGGGGGTTTGAGAACGAACAAAATTGGTCGAATCACCATACTCATTCGATTCATCATTCCAAATCAAAATATCTTGGTCAGAATCGAAAGAGAAGTTTCCAATCAAGTCCTTTTCCACCGATGAATCGGATATTGGTTCCCCATTTTCATCTGGTAAAATCTCCATAAAACTCATGACACCTTTATCATAATGAAGTATCTCACCATCCAATTTACAAGGGAGTACCCAATTCAGGAACACACTTCCGTGGGGGACGAAGGAAATAGAAAATAGAATATCTGTTTCGGATTCATTTACAGATACGTGCATGGTATATCCACGACCGTTTTCGTCTTCCCATACCCCCACCGCCTTTTGCCACTCCCCAACCTCCACTGTGGACTGTTCATCGTTCAAGATATCCACATCATTTTCGGAGGCTGTTTCCTGGCTAACGGGAACGATGGCATCTATGGTAGACTCTCCGCTGCACCCCGTTGCCAGAAACAATACGCAGATTCCTGCAAAGATGAATAACCATCTTTGTGCTTTCATATAGTTCACGTCCTCTATTTCATGGAATTAAATTGTGCATTGTAGTGGAAAAGTGAATTTATTTGCTGGATTTGATGTTAGGCCGCGTGGAAAGCAGCGCAGGGTGAATCATCGTACCATTGATAGTAAGTAACTTCCACGCTTTTTTCATACTCCATGCCTTGATGAAAAGCGGAATTGCGACCAGAATTGGTATAATAAATACAAAAGTGGCGATAAGACAGACGATGGCCGCAATTATATACGATTTATAGCGGCTTGTGGTTTGATATAGCTGGGCAAGTTCAATGTTTTTAGGCGTGCAGGCGTTCAATGCGTCAAGATACTTTTTGGAAGAATCAGTACGGCCCTTGTTCTGCACATAGGACACGGCCTCCGCAACAGCTTTGGAATCTGTAATATCGGTTTTCATGTAAAGGTTATCAAAAATTTCCCCGTCCTCCGCAGACCAGATATTTTCGATCCGGGCTTGTACCTTTTTCAAGAATGGGGCTTTCAGTACATCGGGGGCCTTATGCGCTTTGATTGCGGCGATAAACTCCTCACAAGCAGATTCATCTGCCGTTTCATAGCCCTGGCAGGCTTGGGTCAGTTCTTCCAGCCAAATGGACTCTACACGCTTTTGCAGCAACTCTAAGAATGGTTCCTTCATCTTTTCCTGTGCCGGGTATTGACGTACTTTATCTGCAAGCCGATTGCAACTTTCCTCGCCCGCTGTCTGATACCCTTCACAGAGCCTTCGTAAGCAGTCAGTCTCCAACCGATCAAGGGTTGCGCTCTCTGACACACCATATTCCCGCATATATGTCAAAATGCGCTCCTTTGCCGCTTGCGCCGCCTGTTCGGAGGACTGTGCCTCTTCATTGTATTCCTGCGACAAGATTTCTTCTACTGTGTTGGATAAATCAACGGAGAAGCGTTGAGCGGCGGCATACATAGTCTTTCTGTCTTTGGGGAAGTGGATAAAGATATATTTCACCAAATCTTCGTTCCAAGGACATAGTACAAATGCCTGGGGCAGTAGTTCATTTTGCTTTTCCGGCAAATTTTTTGCATTTTCAAAGAGTGCATTGGACTTATCTTCATCAAATATAGATTGAACATAGTTTTCCTTGCGCTCATTCAGAAAGTCTATATGGGCATAATACGCGGTGAAAAGATCAGCAAGGATGCCGTTCAACAGGGTGTCTTGGGTAGCAGAATTTTTGTAAAGCGCACTTTTGTCCATAGAAGCTGATATTGCAGAGCCGCTATTACCAACAGCATTCCACAACGTATGACCCGCAAATGACGCAAGGTTTTTCATTCCAGCCTCTGCTTGATTCCTCAGCCAATAATCACTGTGAAAGCTGGTATAAGATTTGTAATGGCTGCGGCCGGCTTTTCGATCAGCGCGATACTCCTTTTCAGCGTTTTGTTTTTTCAGGATAGCGTTATACTGCTTCTCTATCGTTTCCAGCGCAGATTCAGATTCTCCTAAGCCAATGCAGCATTTCCAATAGCTTTCCTCGCTCATATCATAGATTTCATAGGCGGCGAGTTGACCGAACAGGGAACGGAAGGCCAGTTGGCCAAGCAGCGATTCTGCAAACGGGAGGTAGCCGTCCAGAACAGCTTGAATATTTCCACACTCTTTGTACCATGCGTTGAACCGTTGGGCCGCTGCCAAACAAGCCTGATTTGAGGCATACCACATATCATAGTATCGCTCTGCGGCATCCTCAAAAATGACTGTTTGGCCCAGAAAGTCATATTTGAGCATAATATAATCTCTCCTTCGTAAGAATTTGGAGTGCTGGGGAATGAAGTTGTATCTACAGTATCGTGTACTTCGCTCATGTGAGGCAGTATAGCATACATAGGAATCAAAAGCAAGTCCATATGCTCTTTTCAATAGCTTTTAGACTGTTGAATGCTCATAAAATATTGTATAAAGTTATGGAGAAATAATCTAAAGGCGGGAATACGATAACTATGCGAAAACAACAGATCATGCAGGCAACCGCCGACAGGATTCGGCATCTGCGAAAGCAAAAGGAAATCAGCCAAGAGGAATTGGCCTTGCGTGCCGGAATTAACACAGTGTATTATGGACAGATAGAGCGGGGCCAGAAATGCCCCACAGTAGATACCCTCTATAAAATCGCTGTTGGATTGGAGGTTCCTTTACCCGACCTGCTCCGTTTTGATACCCCAGCCACTGATTCTGAGGACATGAATGCATATATAAAACAGTTGATTAAGAGGATACCGCCGAGCAAAGTAACTCAGGTTGTTAGGCTTTTGGAGGCTGTTCTTGATTTGTTTTAGAGCGGCCAGGGGCTTTATGCTCCAGATAGTCTACCATCAGATCAACGGCGGAACAGAAACCATCAAAAAACGCAGCTTCCCGCAGAGCGGCAAGCTGCGCTAAATAGTTATCTGTCAGTTGATCCAGTTGGTCTTTCCCCTGTCGATTTAGTTGACTAAAAAGTTGTTGCTTTAGCGAAATGATTTGTTCTGACAGGTTGCGATATTGAGGTTCCCCATAAGGGTGTTCCAGATTCATAAGCCGTTCGATCATAATCTCACCTCTGTTCTTAATGCAAGGAGCGGAGCCTTAAAATCTCAAAGGTGAGAAAGCAACTGTTGAGTTGGCTCTATTATGCAGGACAAGATTTCATCCTGAATCTGTGCGTTGAAGTCTGCCTGAAAACTGTCGAGAGCGGTTTGTGCGTCTCGCTCAATGCTCTGAATTACCTCATAGCAATTAAATCCATGCCGCATAAAACATTTGGCAATGAGCTTTGCAACCCCAGTCTCATAGTCCGAGGAATCCCACGCATCATAGCTAATTTCACTGTAATATGTGCTGGTTGGCATGAGTAGATACTTTGCAGAGAGATCACCACAGATTTTTTTCGCCTTCCGGTGAATTTCAGAGGCTATCAGGTGGCTGGCTATCTTGTTTATAATCGCAGCGTTTTCAGGCGTGCGCAGCAGCTCCAGCTTTTCCCTCAAAGCGTCCAGCCGATGGTCAAACCGCTGCCGGAACTCCTGATAAAAGCTGCTGCTTCCTGAAACGCTCATGCGGCATTCCGTTTTCTGCTCGGCCTCGTGGATTGCCTCATCCACACGCTTTTTCGCAGCATCCCGGCACTTTGCCTTGGACTGGAACGCCTCGCCCGCATCGGAGGCTATGACATCGGCCTTTGCCCGGTCCAGAGAAACAAAGTTCCCTCGGAAAGAGGCACAGCCGCCCAAGTCCCGCAGCCAAAAGGCAAAATCCGCTACAGGGGTACGGGGGTTCTCTGCCGCTACCGTTTCTTCCTGTTCCTTCAAGAAGTTGTTTTCTTCATCCATTTGAGACATCTCCTTTTTCAGATTGTTTGGTGGCTTTCTTGCCTCTATAGCTATAATATATAGTTCAAGACAATACGAAAGCGGGTATGTCAATCAAACCTGAAGACATTTTGCATTTGCCCCATTGAATAAACAACAACCCCCCAGTATGATTTTCTGCTTTTTCTTGTGTACTGTCCTTATAGTTATGTTAAGGGAAAATAGAGGGGTGTATTTTTTGATACTCGCATAACATTCCTATAATCTTTAGGATGAATGGAGTGTTATGTATGACTAAACGTATCGAATCGAAGAAAACCGCCGTGTTTGAACTGGAGACAGATAGATTTTCCAGCCATACATTTGAGTTATCTATGCGGCTGACCAGGCATGAATATCATCATATAAAAGACACATTGTATCGCAGCCAAGAGGGCAAAATGAACATTGTTATCTATCAGGAGCGTAAAGGCCGTCATTGCTGTATGAAATACGGTAAACATGGAGTACGTATCTGCCTGGAACACAACCAGGGAGAAAATGGGTTCGACACTTACTATGTACGGATGATTATCAATCCCCGTGTTCTGATAGAGCCGGGGTGCTCATACCTGGGCATCCTGCCACCAAAGAAATCCAGCATGGAAAAGCTGGAAAAAGCGTTCAAAGACCTGTTTGAAGGCACGGTTTTTGATAAGATAACAACCTCAATAATTACTACATTTCCCGGCTGGATTTATGCACAAATATACGATGCAGCAACAATAAGCTGTTCCGCGAGTTGGTACGTGTCCTGCGCAAGCTGCCTACACCTCTGAAATATGAACGCAAATTCTATAAAAACAGCGATAAGAAAAAGGCGAACCGTTATAATAAGCACTATTTGCGGTTTGTCTGCGGAACTCATGAACTGGTGATCTATGATAAGACCTATCAGATTAGGAATGGAAATCTGGCAATCGCCTATGAGAAATTGCCGGAAGGCGTACTGCGGTTTGAGATTCACTGCGAACGTGAATACATACGCAAGATTGAAAAGGAGATGAATTCTGATTCTCCTATGAAAGTGCTGTGGACAATGGTGCAGGAGAGCGAAGATAGAATCATCGGGCATTTCAGCAGGTGTTTTCCTGATACTGAATTTGTTCAAATGGAAAGATTGGAAAAAAAGATCAAACAATCCGGGTTCAAGAAAGAAAATAAGGAAGCGATGTTAGAACTGGCCTCCCGACTTCAGCGTACCCAATCGGCGGATAAGGCGTTACAAAAGATGGAGAAGCAAGGGTATAGTACGGCTGGACTGCTGGATAAATTCGCTAAGTTGGGAATCAGTCCGATTCCATTACGAAAAAATTTCTGTGCAGAGAGTTTGCCGGGGCCAGTGGAGTTACTACGGGATATTTCGGAGGGCAAAGTAAAGGTGGAATATGTTAAGGTGAAATATAAATAGGGAACCTGTGTGTTGTTTTAGGCCAGAAGAATTAGTTTGGTGTATTAGTTTGTACAACTTTTTATGGATTACAGAGTTTTAGTGAAAGTGACTGATAGATTTTCAATCATTTTTGTTGCAATTTCCATCGGAAGAGTATATACTACATTGTGTGAGAGGAGGTGTCCATATGACTGAATTGGGGAAAAGACTTCAGAAGGCTCGAACTGCACTTCAATTATCGCAGGAGTATGTGTCCAAACAACTGAATGTTGGCCGGGCAGCCATATCACAAATTGAACTAGGAAACAGGAAGGTTTCTTGTGAAGAATTGGAAAAATTCAGCAAGATTTATGGAATCTCAGCTGACGAATTACTTTCTGGGCGGCCAGTAGAGATGCCATCACAAATGTTTGCCCGCAAGTTCAGCGAGTTAGACGCATTGGATCAACAAGAAATCTTAAACCTAATGGAATTCAAACGAATGATGAAGGAACGAAAAGCCCAATGATTAGTGTCGAAGAAGCTGTGCGAAGTGGGGCTTCAGCGCGCATACTTGCACAGGCATTTCTCACAGAATATTTTCATGAAAGACAAGTGACATACCCAATCAATCCATTCCAAATGTTGACTGACTTGGGTGTGCCATTTGTTTTTCGTGCATTTTCTAATAAAAGTTGTGAGGGCATGTATCTGCCAGCCCAAGGAAAAGATGATGTAGCGATTGTGGGGATTAATATAAAGCGCCCCATTACAAGACAGCGGTATACAACGGCTCATGAACTTTGCCATCATATTAAGGATAGTCGTAGTACATATATTTGTAATCTTGGTAGCAATATACCTATTGAGCGGTATGCAGAGAGTTTTGCCGCAGAACTTCTAATGCCATATATGGAAATGAAACAGCAAATTATGAAGCGTGCTCCAACTGGCTATTTGACATTCGATCAAGTCCTAGAAATTGCTGATTACTTCGGAGTGAGTTTTTCCTCTTGTTTGATACGAGCGGCTTCTTCATTTCACAAGATTGAGGGCAAATGCGAACCATCTTCACTGAAGAAAAGAGCAGAGAAATTTGGTGCAGATAAAAAACGAAAAGTGCTAGGTTATACATATGCAGATTTATATGCCCAAGTAATAGATGCTGGAGAGGACTGCTTGTATGTAGAACCCAGCGAATTTGTTAAGAGGAAGTATTGTAATGAGTATGTATATAACGATGCTCGTATGGAAGGAATCAATATTGGACGGGAAAAAGTAGCTGAAATTGTTACAGATATAAAACTTCACAAGGTAGACAGTCCATATTGTACCGAACAACACGAAAATGAAGTTGCTATAGCTGGACATGCCCTTATGTATGACTACCTGTTCTCAATTCCAGAAGATAAAAATGTTGATATTTTTTCCGGCTTGGTTTCATTGCATCGTCAACTATTTTCCTGTGCACCATCACCAGAATTTGGAGGGACTTTTAGAAAATCCAACCCACTTGTAATGGGGGCAAAATTTGAAACAATAGATAGTTCGAAGGTTATTCCGGCTTTACTGGAATTGTCGCCTAGTGTGCAAAGACTGCTGGAACGATCAGTTGACATTTCCTTGAGCCAATATGTCAAAGAAGTAGCCATAATTCATCACAAATTAACTGTTATTCATCCGTTTGGTGACGGAAACGGAAGAACTCTCCGTGCATTTATGAATTTATTGCTCATTCGGAGGAAACTGCCTCCAATATACTTCAAAGTTGAAGAGAAGAAAGTGTATTTAGAGGCACTAGCGCAAGCCGATAGAGATAATGCCCACTGTGAGTCATTGTATGAAGTTGTTTTCAAAGCCATCTTACGGGCACAGGCTGAGTTGACAGAAGCACCGCCACTGTAATATTTGAAGAGGTACACAGAGTGCAAAGAATATGCGTATAGACTTGACTACTATTTGACTACTAAAGCTGTGAGCAGGTATGATAAATTACACACGATAGATGGTAATATAAAACGATTGAGGTGTGATATAGAAACCTTTTTTGAGCTATAAAACGAAAAAAGACCTCAAAGTTACCTTTGGTAAGGATGAGGTCCCCAGTTCAAATCTGGGTAGCAGCTCCACAAAAAACCGCTTAAATCGAGAGATTTAGGCGGTTTTTCTTTGTTTATGCAACTTTTTCGGGGTATTTGAATTTCTCAAAAGACCTCGTTACTGAAAAAATGGGCTTTTTGCAAAAGATTTTGCAATTTTTGAGGGGGTCAAGGGGCTTCTAACCCTTGTGCCGCAAGGGTTTCCAGGCTTGGGCCGCTGCAAATTTCCTGCAACTATGCGGAGTAGGCCCGGTCAACGACTGCGGCGGCCTTGCTGATGGTCTCCCGGCCCTTGACATAGTAGCGTAGGGTCATGGCTGAGGTGGTATGTCCTGCCGCTGCCTGGGCCAGCTTTATGTCCTTGGTTTGGTCGTACAGGTCGGTGAGTACGGTAGTACGGAAACGAATAGGCGTGATGTTCTCACTAAAGCCTGTGTCCCGCTTGATTCGGTTGCACATCTTTCTAACTTGGGTATAGGACAGGGGGCGCTTGCCGCCAAACACAAATTCTCCCGGTTTGGTTTGGGGAAGATAGGGGACAGCCAGGGCAGACAGGCCAATCGTCCGGGCGCTGCTCCGGGTCTTGGTGTCCTTGACTTCGGGCTGGTTGCGGTCTGGGTGGGTCACGGCCCGGCAAATATGTATGGCTCCATTCTCTGGGTCAATGTCGGCCCCTTGCAGTCCCAGCACTTCTTCCAGGCGTAGGGGGTGTAGGGCCTGGATCGCCAGATAGGCCCGGTCTGCGGGATCTTGAATGTCCCCGATATGCTGGACAAGGTAGCGCATTTGCTCCACCGTATAGGGGGCCGTGGGCTGGCTGGCCTTGCCCGTGATTTTGATTCTTTTAGACTTCAACGGACTTTTGACAATCAGGCCATCTTCCACGGCGGCGTCCAGGATTTGATTCAGGACCATTTTAGTTTTGTCCTTGGAGGTCTTGGCCCCGGTCATGCTGTTAAAGAGCCGCTGCACGTCATCGGTGGTGATGTCCTCCACGGCCAGCCCCTCAAAGGCGGGGAGTATGTGACCGGTGAGCTGCCGCTTGTAGGTGGTGGCCGTCACGGTTTCTATATTGGGCTTGGAGTAGGTCTCAAACCAGGTCATAGCGTAATCAGCGAAAGGGTGCTTGACTGGCTCCGGGGCGGCGCTGGGGGCGCTCTGAGGGACTACCAGCTTCAGCAGCTTGTCAGCGTATTCCTGCTCTGTGCTGGCCCTTATCCAGTGTTTAACGCCGTTTATAGTGACGGTACGGGTGATTTTTGCCATCTCAATCTCTCCTTGAAATGGCGTACAATCCGCTTTGCAGTTGTCAAGGTGCTGTGCCTCCTGGCTGTCAGGGGCGGGGGTGCTTATCTCTACACCCTTATTATAACACACCTTGCAACTTTTTGCAATGAAATCCTCTAAAAACGCCCTTGGGATTAACGTTTTTCCTGCGATTTCCGCACAACTGATTTCCCCGGACCTGATGAAGCTGCCCACCTGGGCGGGGTCTGCCCGTAGTATCTCGGCGGCCTCCTGGACTGTCAACAGGTCGGGCCGGTGCTCTAATAGGCTCATATAACCTCCATTTGTTACGGTGCGGAGGTCTTTATTATTTCAGATTGTTCTTGATAGTTATATGATATGTCTTTTTTGATTCGTTTTTTTCAAAGGTAGCCCGCCCTTGTGGGCGGGCGGATTTTGTTCGCTTTTCTGATAGTTCCAGCTTATTTTGTTTCTTGTTCGGTTTTAGTAGGTGTTTTGTTGTCGCTCTCCGCTGGTTTGGTATAGGTACGGTAATTGATGATATTTCGCAACGTCCCCCCCTCATCGGTGATTGATATGGTCTTTTCGTAGGTCAGAGACATTCCGTTGACCTCTGCTTGGGCCTCTTGTTCCGTCATTTGACAGACTTCCGGGCGCTTTACCCCTCGGGAACAGCGGTACAGATTAAAGCCCGGCGGGTATAACTTCAATCGCGCCCCTTTTACAATCGCTTTCTCTTGCTTGCCTTTTACTTCTACCTTCACCAGTTTCCCTCGCTTTATGCCGCTGCTCAATGCCTCTGTTAATTCCATATCTCCCAGATACGCCGTCAGATACAAGCCGGGGTTGTCCACTCCCTTTAAGCTCTTGGTCTTGGTGAAGCCGTGGCCCCATAGCTTTGCCATATGTGCGTTTGGGATGAAGGGGGCCTTGCTGGGAAATATTTCTAAAAGATGCAGATGCCATGCGCCACGGCCTTGTGGCTCGGCAGCGGCTATGTACTCTGCGCGTGGGTGGCCCTCTCTTTTCAAGTAACGGAGAAAGCGTTTCCAGAAGGCGTGAAAATCTTTGTATAGCCGTTTCGTGTCGGTCATGTTCTCCGCATAAGTCAGCGTCACCCACAGGGCTGTGTCTGGGTTTTCCAGATTCGCGTTTATCAAGTCTCGCAGCCGTTTCAGGCTTTGCGCTACACTTGCCATATCCCCGGCGCGGTTTTGGTTGTGCTGGTAGTCTATGACCTCTCCTGTTCGTGTGTCCAGCCCATGGTCTTTATCCAGCTTTTGAATTGGTGAGCCTGCCGTGTTGCTGGCATAGCGTATTTCCATAACGTTTCCAGCAGTCTTTAATGTCACTTCGTCCTTGGGCGCTGGTCTTACGTCTGGTATTTTTTCTACTTTCATCGTTGCTTTTCTGGCCTCGCGGCCCAATGTTCTTAAAATATCAAGTCAAGCCGCCCCCTTGGGGCGGCGGGGTAGGGTGGGCAGCTCTCGCTGCGCTGCGCTGCCCACCCGCCCGGCAAACTTACTTGCCTTAGCGGCCTATCTGGAGCATCACAACGCCCGCCCCGGCTCAATACGGTTTGAGCCGTACAACGTGCAGGCGTATATGTGCCCCTGCGGTTGCGGCACGTTCTTGTATGTGTCCATCAGCCACACCGCATAGAACAAGGCCCCCGAACGGGGGCCTTTCATCATGCCGCCGCCCCAGCAAGCCATATCATCAACAAGCGGCGGACCCCGGACGCCGCCGACGGGGATCGCCAGCGGAAGCGAGAGCGAGGAGCGGAGCGAAACGCCGAGCGGAGCGGCGGCACCGTCGCATGGCTTGACACTCCGGCGGCAGAGCCGCCAAGGCTAGAGGTCCAGTATTACCCTCTAGCCTACTTCTGTAGACAGTAGGCAAATAATCCATAAACTTCCATTCCGAAATTGGCAACAAAAGTTGCCAGAGAGGAGAAGCCACAACAATACTTATCTGCCATAGTAAGGTCATACTTGCCAGAAAGGAAGTGAGACAATGGCAGATAAACAAGCCAGAAAATGGCAACTAACAATAAACAATCCCCAGGACAAAGGGCTGGAGCATGACGCAATTAAAAAGGCTCTGGAGCAATTCAAATCCTGCGTGTATTGGTGTATGGCTGACGAGGTGGGTCTTGACACGCACACACCGCACACGCACCTGTTCTTTTGCCTAAAGACCCCCGGAAAATTCTCGACTGTAAAAAAGCGTTTTCCTGATGCGCATATAGAAGCGGCCCGTGGGACAGTGCAAGAGAACCGGGCGTATGTGGGGAAGTTTGGAAAATGGTCCGAGGACGAAAAAGCAGATACGAGGGTCCCGGACACGTTCGAGGAGTGGGGCGAGATACCGGAGGAACCGGGGCAAGGAGCCCGAAGCGACATAGCCGAGCTGTACAGTAAAATCAAGGCGGGAATGAGCAACGCCGAAATCATGGCGGCAAACCCGGACAGCGCAAAGCATATTCACCTGATGGACAAGATACGGCAGGACATCTTAGAAGCCCTCTATCGAGAGCAATGGCGAGACGTAGAAGTGACGTACATCTTCGGGCCGACAGCGACAGGCAAGACCAGGGGTGTTATGGAGGCCCACGGCTATTCCAGTGTCTACCGGGTGACAGACTACAGCCACCCGTTTGACCGATATGCCCAGGAGCCTGTTTTATGTCTGGACGAGTTTCGGAGCAGTCTGCTAATTGGGGATATGCTGGATTATCTTGACGGGTATCCGCTGGCGCTCCCTGCAAGATACGCCAACCGGCAGGCGTGTTATGAGAGGGTATATATCATCAGCAACATAGATTTGCGGGAGCAATATCCGAACGTACAGACCAACGAGCCAGCGACGTGGAAAGCGTTTCTGCGGAGAATCCACCATGTAATAGAGTATCGAGAGGACAGAGCGCCGATAGACCACGGCCCCGGCCTGGACTATATTTTTCCCCCACCTCCCCCCGTACCGGAATGGGTGAAAGAGGCAGAGGAAGCAGAGCAGGGAGAGCTACCATTTCCCTAGTTGCTAAACTGGCAACGAATTTTGCCACAATGGGAATGATGCAATTCTATAGTCCTGGTATGATAACAGCACAGTCGGCCGACTGATAACATAGTAGGAAATCAACCGAGGGGGCGGGACGCCGCCCCCACCGAAAATAAAAAAGGAGATAAAATGAAAGACGAAATTTACTACATAAAACAACCCGGAGATGGAAGCGAAGATGATGTGTACCTCGTACATATCGACCCAGCCGTTTTTGAAGGTACGTCTTGGATGTATCAGCAGATTGAACTTGCTGTGACCGGCACACCACATGTTATGGTAATTTCCCCCGAGAATTACGACGGCGATATAACCAACGAGGTAACTGTCACTGTAGATAGTGATGGCAACCTCGAGATTTATTAAAAAAGAAAAGGAGCACTAGAAAATGTCAGACACAAAGCAGAAGACAACCACCGGGGAGCCTGTCGAGGGGCAGGCCCCCGCCCCCGGCACCGACACCAAAGAGCCAGCCAGCACCGTCCCAACGCAGACTGCCGAGAAGAAAGCCACCGCCTCTGGAACACTCCCGGCGGGGTATTTGAGCAACGGCAGTATGGTGGACGGAGAGGGCGTAATGCTTCCGGAGTATCTGGAAAAATACCCCCAAGCACTGGCGGAAGCTCTAAAGCCACTGAGTGCAGCCTCATTTCAACGGGCGTTTCTGAGCAAAGCAAAAGAGGCGAACAAGAAGAAGGTCCCTTACAGTAGCAAGAAGAATTGCGCCCAGGGGATGGTGGTCCAGGCAATAAAGCTGGTGAACCGAAAGAAGGACCCAGCCCCTTGTGTACTTCAGGACATGATACGAGCGGCAACGGCAACAGTGGTGGATGATGCCAGTTTTGGCAATTTATATCTTCATCTGGATGCCGTGTACACATACATGCTAATGGAGTAACCAGAAAACAGACCCCTCTCGGGTGAAAGAGAAGCAAGCACTCCGAGAGGGGCCCCATAAATCTCACGAGTGACCCGCAGGGCACACCATTGAAAAAGAAAAAATAAAGCTGGCAAAACGCCACAAAGAAAACCCATTCAGCACGAGAAGCCCAAACGGGCGAAACCTCCGCCAGCGGATGGAGGTTATATGCAGAAACAAGAAACAGTGACAACAGCGAGCGGAGAACAGTATTTCATCATGGGCAAGAATCGAATCAAAATCACGGAGCATTTTCCCAGCGATGGGAGACCGATAGAAGAACTAATAACGGATTTAATTATACATAAAATCAAAGAAAAGCGATGAAAACAGCATAAAAATATTGAAAAGCCCCTGTATTTGTGATATAATAGTTTTGTTAGAAAGTGTATCACAAGTGCGGGGGCTGTTTCTGGAAGGAGGATAATTTATCATGAAACAGCCCATATATAACACCGCTTTATATCTTCGTTTGTCCCGAGACGATGAAGGAGCCGGAGAGAGCAACAGCATAGCCACCCAACGCATGATGTTACGCCGCTACGCAGAGCAAAACAGCCTGTATATTGTCGATGAATATATAGACGATGGCTATTCAGGAACGAACTTCAACCGCCCGAATTTTCAACGCATGCCTCCACTCTTTTTCCTGCCGGTAACTGCTATCATGGGTGCTGATAATATAATCGGTTAATTCTGTATATGGCGCTACCTTTTTTACTGTACGGGCTAATCTGTTATAGGTTTTCGTCAGGCACTCCGGTCTGGGAATATACTCCCTACTTTCATCATAGTATCCAGAAATTGCAAACAACCGGCTTCGAGTTATTTTCTTCGCTTCGTCATAAACCAAGGAAAAACCTGCTTCTATTACCGTATTGCCAGCAGCACTATAGCCGACCAAATTCCCGTCTTGGAATGGTATCTGCTGCTCCATCAATGCACCCGCTTCTGGCAGGTAGAAGTAATAACGATGCTGATTTTCTGTAACGATGTCCAGCGTCTGCCCATAAATCAGTTTTTCAGAAACGGGCTTGATAATAACACAACCACAATCTAATGCCGCCTGTGCGATCTGCAAAAAATCTGTGTATCCCAGCCAATAATTGATTTGCTTACCCACGTTTAAGCTCTCCTCAGTTGTTTTCCTCGCACCACTTCGCAATCTCCCCAATCAGCTCCAGCGGGAGCGGCTTGCTGTAAGGGAGTTGGATCGTGCCCTTGCTGGTCTTGTACTCCGTCAGCCGGTCGGCAAACGCCTCCACGGCCTCCGGGCCGGGATACAGGCCAACGTGCCGCTTGGAGGCCGCGAACTGGATCAGGTTGCGGCCCTTCCAGTAGGTGGGCATACTCCAGGAGATTTTCTCCTTGGCCTCCGGGATGCTGGCCTTGATGGCGGCGTTGATCTGCCGCAGAT
>Ga0209064_1002118_pt1 | contig 24344 bp, 20 predicted proteins | sample Inofromicrocosms_FD_187498 | JGI IMG/M metagenome (GOLD analysis project Ga0209064, IMG submission 187498) | Mouse cecum microbial communities from Vienna, Austria - Inoculum for glucosamine and mucus D2O microcosms (SPAdes) (version 2) | ecosystem: Host-associated > Mammals > Digestive system >... | reverse complement strand
CAATCAGATGCGTCAGAATCAAAAAATAACCCAATCAAACAACCCTGCTGGAATGCCCGGCAGGGTTGTTTGATATTATCGCGAAGCAATATGATTGTTATATTTCTTTTTGCGAGAATTTGCGCATAATGCTTCCCTTAAGGTGGATTTTATCGTAGCGATGGGCCGGCTGCCGTGCTGCCGTGTATTGCCAAGCCACTACGCCAGTGTTGCGGATGATGCTTTTTCCACTACGGCATTATCATTATCGGCGATGGCTATGACATGCCCTTGGTTGAAGTGTTCGACATTTCAGACAAGAGGGTCTTTAGCGGCTGTGGCAGCATGGTTTCAGGTCTTGCCAAAGGCATCTATATCGTGAAAGTGAAAACCGAAGTGGTTAAAGTGCGGATATGATTTCCCTATCCAACCCGGAGAAGCTGTTTTGGGCAAACCTGCTGATTTATGTCGAGCAGGAAGTTAAGCCCAATTCCAAAGGGTTTAGTTTCAAGAACAAAAGTCTAACAAAATTCTGCAAGCAAAACGGCATAGTGCTTGAATCTTTAAAGAACTCAAAGGCGTTACCTGCTCTGACTCCGGGAAAGGACAAAAACACTATCCGCTTCAAATGTTCCGGCAGTGCGTGCGCCGATTTGTTAAAACATTTGCGAAATGCATTCGCACATTTCAATATCAGTAAAGATGCAAAAGGTAACTATGAGCTTTGTGACAAACACAATGGCGTGTTGACCATGGCAGGACATATCAAGCCGAAATTGCTTATTGCACTTGTTGAACAGATAAAAAGCACGCGTTCAAAATAGGCACGAGTAGACGATATAATGAAAAACAGCATCCGATTTCGCCCGGATGCTGTTTTTATTTACACTTGCAACGCCAACCATTGCATCTATCGGTTTTATCTTGTCGGCATAGGCATGTCGTCCGTGGCGCACTGACTTGGGCAGCTGTTTTAAAACAGTTGCTTGAAAAATTTTACTAAATTTGCAGACGTTCATATTACGCAATAGCATTTTCGGCTTGAGCCGCATTTTCTATTCATATCATACTTTCAATCATTACCACTTAAACTTTTACTGATTACCATGAGAAAAGTCAAACGGGTACTGCTCGGGGCGTTGATGGCCCTGACAGCAGGCTCAGCCTCGGCCGGAACTTTCGTCGGAGACCGTACCGACTTCCGTGACGAGACAATCTATTTCGCCATGACCACCCGTTTCTATGACGGGGATCCCACCAACAATGTATGTTCCTGGGACAAGCAGGATGTGCAGATTGCCAATGGCGACCCTGACTGGCGCGGCGACTTCAAGGGGCTTATCGACAAGCTCGACTATATCAAGGCGCTCGGCTTCACTGCCGTGTGGATTACTCCTGTAGTACAGAACTCTTCGGGCGAAGACTACCACGGCTACCATGCCATGGACTTCTCGAATGTGGATCTCCGCTATGAGAGCCGCAAAGCATGGGGCGCATCGGAGGATGTGAAATTCCAGGACCTCATAGACGCTGCCCATGCGAAAGGGATGAAGATTATCCTCGACATCGTGCTTCAGCATACCGGAAACTTCGGCGAGGTTTATCTCAACCCTCTCTTCACCCGCGACCAGAATATCAAGAACCAGGCATCGGTGTCCGCATCGATGATTCCCAACCCCGAGAGGCTGAGCTCGAACTATTTCGACCAGGACCCCAAAGCGCAGTACGCGGAGCGCTGGAAATATTTCAAGAATCCCGAATACGAGCCCAACAACTATTACCACCATTACGGCACGGGCTGGAACTGGGACCTTCCCAACCGCTGGTGGGGACAGATTGCAGGTGACTGCGTGGACCTCAACACCGAGAACGACTATGTAGCCGAATACATCGTGAACTGCTACGGCAAGTTCATCGAGATGGGTGTCGACGGCTTCCGTATAGACACTACCGGCCATATCTCGCGTCTGACCTTCAACAAGCAGTTCATCCCGCAGTTCCTCGCAATCGCAGAGACCCACAAAGCCAAACGCGGGGGCACTCCTTTCTTCATGTTCGGCGAATGCTGCCAGCGCTTCCAGGGTTCGGTGGTATACCGCGACCAGCCCAATCTCTCGAGCTATTTCTACACCTGGAAATCTCCCCAGAATCTCCTCGATGAATTCGACGGCAATCCCGAATGGTGGCGCGCACAGGTGCTTCCCGAGGGACACGACACTCCTGTAGGTCCTATGGCTGTCTGCGAAAAGGAGACTGCCGACACTCCCGATAGCGACAATGTGTTTCTGAAAAACGGACAATGGCACGAACCTGACTACTCCCAGTATTCCGGCTTCTCAATCATCGACTTTCCCTCGCACTATGGCTTCAACAATGCGGCCTATGTTGTCGACCTCGCCAAGGGTGGTGACAAGAAGTACAACGACGCTTCATTCAATGTGGTCTACGTAGACTCGCACGACTACGGTCCCGGCCCCAACGACGGTACCCGCTTCAACGGCGGAACCGCACAATGGGCCGAGAACCTCTCGCTGATGTTCACATTCCGTGGCATCCCCTGTATCTATTACGGTTCGGAAGTCGAGTTCAAGAAGGGTAAACCCATCGATGTGGGCGGCGAAAACAACAAGACACCCCGCAAAGACTCCGGCCGCGCATACTTTGGCGCTTACCTTGAAGGAGATGTGACCGCATCGGACTTCGGCCAATACACCGCATCGGGTAATGTGGCCTCCACTCTTGATGGCGACCTGGCACAGCACCTGCGCCGCCTCAACCAGATCCGCGCCGCCGTGCCCGCCCTGCGCAAGGGTCAGTACTCCTTCGACGGATGTTCCGCCAAGGGCGGCTGGGCGTTCAAACGCGCCTACAAGAACGAGAGCTATGTACTCGTGGCCATCAACGGCGGTGCGACATTCTCGAATGTGCCTGCAGGTATATATACCGATATCGTTACCGGCAAGACCTACAGCGGGTCCACAATCACAGTGGAGGCTCCCGCAACCAAGGGTCAGCTCCGAGTGCTTGTGAAAGACTGGACCGGCGGCAAGGTAGGCGAGGATGGCAAGTTCATCTACACCACTTCTCCTGTGGCCCACGGAGGCAACCCCGTATTCCCCGACGTGCCCGCCGACCAGTTCTACACTGCTGATGACGCTGTAGGAAATCCCGGAGTGGAATTCTCTCCTGCCGGAGGTTCGTTCAATACCGAGACCCTGAATGTCACCGCAACTCTCAATGAGGAAGCTGTTTCCGGATGGTATCAGGTCGGCTCCGGCGCCAAGGTGAATCTCACCCAGGGCCAGAGCAAGGAATTCACCATCGGTGAAGGTATGGACTACGGTCAGACCGTGACCGTGAGCTGGGGCGCGGCCAATAGCGAAGGTACAAACTTCAACGGTACAGTGAAGTACAAGAAGGTGGACCCCAATGCCACAATCACCGTGTATGTGAAGGCTCCCGGCGCATTCAACATGTATGCATGGGACTCCGTCAACAACAAGCTGCTTGGCGCATGGCCGGGCAAGGCTTCGTCGGCTCTCGACAAGAAAACAATCGCAGGAGAGGAATTCTATTACTCGACTTTTGCCGATGTGGAGGCTGTGAACGTGATTTTCAACAGCGGAAGCGGACAGACCCCCGACATCAAGGGTATCACCGAGGATACATACTTCGAATATGACGGCGGTTCCAACGCCAGACAGATCGAGATTTCCTCCGACGAACCTGTGGTAAAGTTCTCACCCAACGGCGGCATCTTCAAGACAGAGACACTTGATGTGACCGCAACGGTGGCCAACGCCACATCGGCTTGGTACCGCATCGACGGCGGCGCCCAGGTGAACATCTCAGGTTCCTCCGCAACTTTCACTATCGGCGGGGATGTGCAGTACGGCAGCACGATTTCCGTTGACTGGAGCGCCACCGGCGCCACGGGCACACGTACCGGAAAGGTGACCTACACCAAGCAGGATCCCTCGGCCGCCACAACCTGGACTATCTACTACGACAACCGCAACTCCTCTTCCTGGGATGCTGTAAACGCGTACTTCTGGGATAATGCAAGCGGCAAAAAGTACCTCGGCGCATGGCCCGGCAAGGCAATGACCCGCGAAGGCGACCTTTACAAAATCTCGTTCACGACAACCGACGACATCGCTTCTCCGATGATTATCTTCAACAACGGAAGCGGAGACCAGACCGCAGACCTTGTAGCTGTAAATAACGCCACATATACCCGCAACGGTATCGACCAGTCGGGTATCAACGATGTTGCCGAGGAGACAGGCCTCAGAATCCACGCTCGCGGTACCACTATCGTGGTGTATTCGCCGCTCCATACATTCGTTACCGTGGCCAGCATCGACGGACGTTCCGAGACTGTAGCCGTGGAACCTGGTCTCAACTACATCGAGTATGAACCGGGTCTGTATATAGTCAACACCACCAAGGTGTACCTCCGATAAGACGATTCCGCAGGCATACACACGTGCTGTCATGGCACGCGTGTCTTAGATAAATCCGCGAGACTTCATTTATTAAAGTCTCGCGGATTCTGCATATCTGTGGATTTTTCATCCGCATAAGATGTGAGGTGTGTCCGGATAAGAGGTACAAACGATTTTCAGCGTCCAATCGTTTATATATCAAAACGAATCGTTATTTTTGCACATGTAATACACCAGTCTATGAAGTTGATTGAACTGAATATGCAACGGATTATCGACCTTTGCCGGAAGCACAGGGTCAAGACATTGGCTGTCTTTGGCTCTATCCTCACCGATAGGTTCAGCGACCAGAGCGATGTGGACCTGCTTGTCAACTTCGATACTACCGACCATGAGAAGTGGGATTACGTTACCAACTACTTCGATTTCCGGGAAGCCTTGGAGAGTCTTTTCGGCCGCAAGGTGGATTTGATAGAATACGGCACAAACCTTAATCCCATATTCAAAGCATTGGTTGATAAGAAGAAACGATTGATTTATGGATGATTACATAGCCGTTTATCTCTACGATATCAAGAAAGCCATTGATGAAGTGGAAAGTTTCTTTGTGGATTATCCAATGCGTTACGATATCTTCGAGAAAGATTATCTGCGCAGAAGTGCCGTTGAGAGGAAAGCGGAAATAATGGGAGAAGCCATAAACCGCATTCTGAAAATCCAACGTGATTTCATAACAACGCGCACTACGCAACCTTTTCGGCAGAGAAGTTGATTTGGTAGAAGCGTCATCAGTCAAGAATCCATATTTCAAAGAAGAACTCGATGAGACAAAACAGATGATTTATGGCTGATGGATTGTGCTGAAAAATATTTATGGCAAAGCAGGAATATATTGAAAAGAACCGCCGGTGGCTTCAGGAGAAGGCTACAGAGAGCGGTGTGAGGGCTCTCGACAAGGGCATTTATTATAAAGTGCTTCGCAGCGGCGCTCCGGGTGGAGCGCAGCCGGGGCGGTCGAGTGTGGTTACGGTGCACTACACAGGGCGCACTATCAACGGCAAGACTTTCGACAGCAGCCGTGGCGGCGTTGCTCCGGCTTTCCGCCTGCGCGAGCTAATAGCGGGGTGGATTATCGCCCTGCAGCAGATGCGCGTGGGCGACCGCTGGGAGATATACATTCCCGCCGAACAGGGTTATGGCCGTTTCAGCCAGCCGGGTATTCCCGGCGGTTCGACGCTGGTGTTCGACATCGAGCTGCTCGGCGTGGGCTGAGTATGGCCGGTGGTCCATGTCCAGCGTACAGACCGATGCCATTCTCTGATTCCGGCAGATGCCTGGGGCGGAAGTGTGGATTATTTACGAAAAATTAGTAATTTAGCGGCGCCGGAAACCCCGGCGCCGCTAATACCATTATCTATCCTAATACTATTTAATCCATTCTAATTACATGAAAAGACTCGCGACAGCTTTCCTGGTGCTCGCCATGGCATTAGGCGTTTACGCCCAGCCATTGCTTGTAGGGCACCGCGGCAGCGGATTCGGGCTGGAGAATTCCGAGGAATCGTTCCGAAAAGGAATCGAACTCGGCTACCACTACCTCGAAACGGATGTGAAGCTCACCAAGGACCTTAAGTTCGTGTGCACCCACGACGACAACACTACCCGCCTGGGCGGTACTCTGGATATTGCCACGTCCACTCTCGCCGAGCTGCAGGCCGAAGAGCTGCACCAGCGGCGCAACGGCGTGGATTACACAGGCCGTCTGTGCTCGATGCAGGAGTATCTGCAGATATGCAAGGAAGGCGGTGTAGGCGCCGTGGTGGAGCTTAAGTGGACCGCCGGTGTGAACAGCAACGACCAAAGCAACATTCCGCTGCTTATCCAGGAAATCGAACAGGCCGGCATGCGCGACAAGGTGATTATCCTCACTTCGATGAAGCCCTGTCTGGAATATATCCGAAAGAACTATCCCGACATCACCCTCCAGTTCCTGACCGGCGAGTACTGGGCCAACCATTTCGACTGGTGCGTGGAGCACGGTATCGATGTCGACATCCAGGCCGGATACTTCGACAAGGCCGCCGTCACCCGCTATCACACCAAGGGTCTGAAAGTGAACATGTGGACCACTAACAGCGAGGACGGCTACATTAGCTACGGCAACATGGGCTGCGACTTCATAACCACCGACCGTCTCGACGGCCACAATCTTCCCGAACTTGATCCCGCGAGTACCCGCGAGCTGAACTATGTGGACTATCCCGTGACCGACTACACCCCTCTGGTGCGCGGACACTATACCCTTGAGGCTCCGGAAGCATGGAACCCGCAGGAGGTTGCCTCGCTGTCTAAAATCCATTTTGCTGTATTCGCCAATACGGGTATATGGTATCTGCTCGGCGAAGATGCCCGGTCGCAACGGAGCATTCTCGCCGCCAATCCAGCAACGCAGACGGTAGGCACGGTGTCTGTTCCTGCAGGATTTGTGCCGGAAGCCATTGCGGTGAGTGCCGACGGCAGACTTCTGGCCTGCAACAAGGCGAATGCCGGCGAAGCATGGACTCTCTATATGTGGGAGACTCCAGAGGCAACGGCTGAGAAACTTCTGGAGCAGAATGCCGCCGGTCTTACAGGCCTGTCGCTTGCCGCCACCGGCCGCAGCGATGCAATGAAGGTGTACGTTCTGGGCATGGCAGGCGAGAAGGTTGCAGTGCATGGTCTGGAGGTAAAATCCGGTGCTGTGGTCAAGGATGTTGCGGCAACCACAGATGCGTTTGAACTGAATGAGGATTATCCTGTGGGCATGACAGTATCGCCCTTTTCGCGCGACAACATAATTTTCGACAACCAGGTTATCGAGCCGGGAGTCGAGCTCACATTTCCATGGGCATCCACCGATGGTGAGATGCGTCCCTATGCGACCGTAGCCCAGCTCGCAGGGCCATCGGCAGGGATATCGTTCGGCCGATACGGGTCCAAACTTTATGCTGTGTGCCCCTACACTTCTGCCGAAAGCAGGAAAGTGTGGTTTGAACTTGCCGATGTGGGTGCCAACACAGGGGATATGTATGCGGTTACAAATACGTTGAATCCCGGAGTGACCGTCACCACCGTAGTTCCGTGTCTCGCATCCGGCTTCCAGGCAGGTGCCACAGCAGCCGACGGTGCCACCATGTATGGTTTCTTCCAGAGCATAGGTTTCATACAGGTGTCCTTCGGCGTGCCCGCTGCGGCACAGCAGCCGGTCGACCTCGGACTGAAAATCGAGCGCCAGTGGATTTTTTCCAATACAACCGATAACCATCCCGGCAATATCGACGGCAACAACGCGCAGCAGGGCACTGCCTGCCGCGGCAAGTTCTATGTCAACAACTGCGAAGAGAAGCTGATTCATATTTTCGACAACAGCGGGCATCTGGGTTCTATTCCCGGCGGTGCCGGATGGGGCTGCGCCCGCGACGACGCCGGCAATATCGTTGTGCGCGACGACAAGAATACCAATGGCAAGCATTCCTTTATGATATATCCTGCCGACGTGCTTCCAGGCACTACTGCCGAGGCTGTGCGTTTCGAGGTGGAAGTTCCCATGGTCGGCCAGACCAACTTTATCAATGCCTCGGGCAACCTTCTTTCGCAGGAAGGTGGCCATATCTATCTCTTTCCCAACAAGTGCAACCGGGTGAATATAATCACAGTAGCCTCCGGCGCTGTTGCCCGTGTCCATGCCTCTGAAGAGCTTAACTACAACGGATCGACCGCGGGTTATGTGTGCCCTATCGCCGACGACACCGAGAACTGGCTGTACACCGTGCGCTCGCAGGGCATCCATGGCTATAGCGGCGGCAGCAACCACAATGTGCTTACCTCCCGCGCCACCACCACGGCTCCCGGCCGCAACGGCACCGGCGGCTGCGCCCTGATTGTGGAGGGCGGCAACCGTGTGCTGCTTCATAATTCCGGCTCCAACTACATGGGTGGTTTCAGCGTGCGCGACCTGACCATGGACAAGGTCTACTGCTCGGTGGATCCGATAGGCACACTGGGATATGTGGACGGCGGTAACCGTTCGACTTTCAACTGGCTCACCGTTGAGCGCAACGGCTATGCCGATTATACGGTGTATCTCTACTGCCCTTCGAACGGCATTGCCTGCTATCGCCTGTATTCTCCCGAACTCAGCGGTGTGGAGGCTCCGGCAACCGAGGTTTCCGAGAAACTCACCGTGCTACGCAACGGCACGTTGCTGACCGCTCCCGGTTGCAACGGTCTGAGTCTGTTCGCCGCCGATGGCCGTCTTGTGGCCGAGACCGCCGGCGACAGTGTCGAGACCGCCGGAATGCCCGCCGGAGTGTATATTCTCCGCAGCGGCAAGGCTGTGTGCAAAGTGGCTATATGAAGCAGACACTTTTCTCTGACATATGTAATCGCTCCGGCCGGGTTCAGGCAGGAGCGATTCTGTTTTGAGAGGGGGAGATGGTTTCAGGGTCGGGTTTGTCCGGCTCCGGTGACCAGGAACTTGTAGGTGCACAGTCCGCTGAGTCCTATTGGGCCGCGGGCATGCAGTTTCTGTGTGCTGATGCCCATTTCGGCACCGAATCCGAACTGGGCGCCGTCGGTGAAGGCCGTGCTCACATTGGAATATACACATGCGGCATCGACTCTGCGCAGGAACTGTTCGGCGGCGGGGCGGTTTTCGGTTATTATGCATTCGCTGTGGTGTGAACCATGGCGTGCGATGTGTTCGATGGCCTCGTCGATACCGTCGACAACACGGACAGTGAGTTTATAATCCAGCCATTCGTGTTCATAGTGGTCTTCGGTGGCTTTCTCCAGCAGGGGATATGCGCCTTCGAGGGCGTGGAATGCCTCGTTGTCGGCATAGATGGTCACGTTCTTTTCGGACAGCCGGTAGCATAGTGCCGGAAGGTCGGTCAGCCTTGAGCGGTCGACCAGCAGGCAGTCCAGGGCGTTGCATGCATCCACACGGCGGGTCTTCGCATTGTAGATGATGTCGCGCCCTGTTGCGATGTCGCCGGCGGCGTGGAAGAATGTGTGGCATACGCCGGCACCGGTCTCGATTACCGGCACCCTGGCATTGTCGCGCACGAAATCGATAAGTCGCCGGCTGCCGCGGGGAATGATCAGGTCGACTGTTCCGCGTGCCCGGAGTAATTCGAGGGTGGCATCATGACCGCCATCGAGCATGGCGATGCACCCGGGTGCGAAGCCCTGCGCGAGCAGTCCGCGCCGGATTACTTCCACGGCTTTTTCGACGGTGTGTGTGGCTTCGTGCTCGGGATTGAGCACGCAGGCGCTGCCGGCCTTGAAGCACAGTGCGAACGCATCGAAGGCCACATCGGGGCGGTCTTCGAAAATTACGCCGATTATTCCGAATGGGACCGATATCCTGCGGATGAGCATGCCGTTGGGTCGTTTCGCAGATGCAAGCTCCACACCTACGGGGGAGGGCAGTGCGGCAATCTGCCGGATAGCCGACACGATGTCGGCTATCCGCGAGCGGTCGAGCCGCAGGCGTCCGCAACTGGAAGCGGAGCTGTCCATGGCCTCGCAGTCGGCCGCATTGGCGGCGATGATTTCATCTGCGGCTGCCTCCACGGCATCTGCCACGGCAATAAGTGCGTTGTCGATTTTTTCGGGCGTTGCGGCAGCGAGAGTGTCGGCGGCAGCCCGGCATGCGGGCAGGGTGTTATGCATTATGTCGGACATGTGATGTACGGAACTTACTTGGAAAGGATTGTGTGGGCTTGGAGGTTGTCTATCAATGATTGTTGAGCAACCTGTTATATTCTAAACTACCTGTGAAGGGCAGTTGTTCACCGCAGTGGCTTTTTACGGCTCTGTAATCGTTGAGTTTATCCGTTCAGGTACAATCTTTCTATGTCTCAGCAGAGGCGCATCCTGTACTTCTGAATCAGTTTGGCCAGTCCCGGGTTGTGTTCCACCATGTGCTCGAGCACCCTTTGCTCCGACCAGTATGTCGGTGGCAGGTCGCTGTCGTCCACGGTTATCTCGAAGTCGAAATCGTCGTTCTGCAGTTCTTTTCTCAGCGCCTGCACAATCCGCGGCTTTATGGCAGCTATGGTGTCGGCCTGCAGAGGGGCGCCCACGACCATACGGAAGTCTCCGCCGGGGTTGCGCACGGGCATGAACTCACCCATAACGCTTGCCGGCAGGGCTTCGATGCCGGGCGATGCCGCGAACCGGCGCCAGGCCGTGGCCAGTTCGGCGTCGGTGAAATCGCGTCTGGCGTGTTGCACGGTGTCGCCGGCCACGGTGTCGGCGGGTTTCTGTGGCTCGGGCTTGGGCGCGGGGCGAGCCGCCAGTCCGGCGCTGATGGAAAAGGCTCCGCTGGAATATGTTGCCGCGGGTTGCTTTGCCGTTGGCTGTCTGGGAGCCGGAGGTTTCGTTGCCGGCATTGCCGTGGGCGTTGGGCTGGCGATTGCCGGATATGTATCGTTGGACGGAGCGGCAGTTGGCACGGATGTGGTGGAATTCGTGGTTGCCGCAGGAGAAGCCGCTTTCAGCGGCAGGATCCGCCCCTCGTCGTCTCCCTTATCTTCCGGCGAGGGGCTGAGTAATTGGCACAGCCTGATGAGCGTGAGCTCTATTAGGAATTGCTTGTTGGAGGCGGCGCGGAAATTGAAGTCCGCGCTGTTGCACAGCTCCATGGCTTTGTAGATGAACGTGGGATGCAGTTTCGCTCCGCGTTCGGCCATCTGGGCCCGCATGTCGTCGGGGAGTTCCACCAGCGATATCGTTGCCGGATTGGCGGCTGCCATGAGGTCGCGCAAGTACAGTCCCAGGCCGTTGATGAAGAACTGGGAGTCGAAACCTTTGTCGCGCACCTCCTTGTAGATGAGCAGCGCCGCCGGGACATCCTGTGCCAGGAAGGCATCGAGGAGCCGGTTGTAGTAGGTGCTGTCGAGTACGTTCAGGTTGGCTATGGTGGCCTCGTATGTGATGTTGCCCCGGGTGCATGCCGCCACCTGGTCGAAAATGGACAGTGCGTCGCGCATGGCGCCGTCGGCCTTCCGGGCAATCATCGCCAGTGCCGCCGGTTCGGTGGTTATGCCTTCGCGCGAGGCCACGTTGCCGAGGTGCGCGCACATGTCGGCAACGCTGATGCGGTTGAAGTCAAAAATCTGGCAACGCGAGAGAATGGTCGGCAGAATCTTGTGTTTCTCGGTTGTTGCGAGAATGAAGATGGCGTGAGCCGGCGGCTCCTCGAGGGTTTTGAGGAATGCGTTGAAGGCCGCCTGGCTTAGCATGTGCACCTCGTCGATGATGAACACGCGGTATCTGCCGGTTACCGGAGGCACCATCACCTGGGCGATGAGGTCCTTGATGTCTTCGACGCCGTTATGAGAGGCGGCATCGAGTTCTATTATGTTCAGGGAGCGTCCCTGGTCGAACTGGCGGCAAGAGTCGCAGTGACCGCAAGCCTCGCCCTGTGGTGTGCGCGAGCTGCAGTTGATAGTCTTTGCAAAAATTCTGGCACAGGACGTCTTTCCCACCCCCCTGCCTCCGCAGAAGAGATAGGCGTGAGCCAGCCGTTGGCTGGCTATGGCGTTCTTGAGCGTGGCGGTGAGCGATTGCTGCCCCACCACACTTTCGAAAGTCGAAGGCCGATATTTCCGCGCGGATACGATATATTGGTCCATTTGCGGGAGGTGTTTTTAATTTCAGGCAAATATAGCAATTTTGGCCGCTCGGTTCCAGCAAATAAATGTTAACAGGTGACAAAGCGTCAACTGTTCCGTTAACAGATATTTTATGTTTTATACTTTGTTTTGTTTTGCCATTCCACGGGTTTGCACTACTTTTGTGATATATAAGACAGCTATTTCTGCACTAATCAACAACCAGGCGCAGGTTTATGGCGCCACCAGTCTATTAACATGAAAATAACACTGAAATCAGCGGTAATAGTGCTGTGCCTTCTGGCCTCGGTGGCCACGGCGGCAGCGGAGGTAACGGTGGGTGCGGCACGCACCGGCGAGTATGTGCCCGGCCTGCGCGGCAAGCGTGTGGCTCTGTTTTCCAACCATACCGGCATGGTGGGCGACCGCCACACTCTGGATATCATGCTTGAGAACGGGCTTGATGTAGTAACTCTTTTTTCGCCCGAACACGGTTTCCGCGGCACGGCCGATGCCGGCGAGCACGTGGGCAGCGGTGTGGACGAACCCACCGGAATACCCATAGCGTCGCTTTACGACGGCACCGGCAAGCGTATTCCTGCTCCCGAGGTTATGAACGGCCTTGATGTTATCGTTGTGGATATCCAGGACGTGGGTCTGCGCTACTACACCTATTACTGCACGATGATCGACCTGATGAATGCCGCCGCCCAGTACGGCAAGGAGGTGGTGGTGCTCGACCGCCCCAACCCCAACGGCATGTATGTGGACGGCCCCGTGCTCGACATGACCTACCAGAGCGGTGTTGGCCGCCTGCCCATTCCCGTGGTCCATGGCATGACTCTCGGCGAGCTTGCCCGCATGGCCGTGGGCGAGGGATGGCTCAAGAACGGCGCCACAGTGCCTCTGAAGGTGGTGCCCTGTCTGGATTATACCCACCAGACCCGCTACCGCCTTCCGGTGGCTCCCTCGCCAAATCTCCGGAGCATGCTCAGCATCTATCTCTACCCGTCGATATGCTACTTCGAGGCCACTCCCGTGAGCCTCGGTCGCGGCACCGACAAGCCGTTTGAAATATACGGGCACCCCGACATGAAGAACCGCGACTTCGAGTTCACTCCCCGCAGCGTTCCCGGAGCCAAGAATCCTCCGCAACTGGATGTGCTTTGCCACGGTGTGGACCTCAGCGGGCTCGACGAGGAGGAAGTGATAGCCAAAGGAATCAATCTGGAGTATCTTATCGATGCCTATGGCGATGTGGGCGGCGAGAACTTTTTCCGCAGCTTCTTCGAGAAGCTTATCGGCCGCGGCGATATCCGCGCGATGATCGAGAGCGGCAAGAGCGCCGATGAAATCAAGGCCACCTGGGCCGACGACGTGAAGCGCTTCCGCGCCCGGCGTGCGCCCTATCTTATATATCCCGAATAAGAAACTGTCTGGAACCAATATCCTCATATAAATTCAAACAGTTTCCAAGAGTATGGTACTCTGTGAAGTAATACCCTTCAAGCAATGAACGACGCACTTATTGTCATCGGCACCATCGCAGGATATTTCGTGCTGCTGATGCTGATTTCCCACTTTGCCTCGCGGGGCAGCGACAACTCCACATTCTTCACCGGCAAGCGCCAGACCCCCTGGCCTCTGGTGGCTTTCGCCATGATCGGCGCCGCCATTTCTGGCGTTACATTCATTTCCGTGCCCGGCATGGTGGTGGACAAGGGCTATGCCTACCTCCAGATGGTGCTCGGCTTCATCGTGGGCTATTTCGTGATAGCATTCCTGCTTGTGCCCATGTTCTACCGCCGCAACCTTATATCCATCTACGGGTACCTCGAGGATCGCTTCGGACAGCGGACCTACCGCACCGGCGCATGGTTCTTCTTCGTGAGCAAGATGCTCGGTGCCTCCGTGCGCTTTCTGGTTGTGTGCGTCGTGCTCCAGGGGCTGGTGTTCGATCCGCTGCATATCCCGTTTGTATTCACGGTAATCGTTGCCATAGCGCTTATATGGCTCTACACCGTGCAGGGCGGTGTGAAGACGCTTATCTGGACCGATACCATGAAGAGTTTCTGCCTGATTATGTCGGTGGTGCTGTGCATCTACTTTGTGGCAACCAATTTAGGTATGGATTTTTCGGCGATGAGCACGGCCATAGCTTCGCATGAAAGCTCGCGGATGTTCTTCTTCGACGATCCCAAGGCTTCCACCTATTTCTGGAAGCAGTTCCTCGCTGGTGTGTTCATGGCCATAGCCACCAACGGTCTGGACCAGGACATGATGCAGCGCAATCTTGCCTGCCGCAATTCCGGCCAGAGCCAGAAGAACATGATTGTGAGCGGCGTGGTGCAGTTTTTCGTGATTGCCTTGTTCCTTCTCCTGGGCACGCTGATGCTCATCTACATGGACAGCAAGGGAGTGCGGCGCCCCGAGAAATCCGACGAGATTTTCGGCATGATAGCTTTCCACAGCGAAATGCCTGTAATCGTGGGCATACTCTTTGTGCTCGGACTAATCGCTGCCGCCTATTCCGCCGCAGGTTCGGCGCTGACTTCGCTTACGACCTCGTTTACCGTCGACCTTCTTGGCGCGCACAAAACCAAGGACGAAGCCGCGCTGACACGCACCCGCAAGCGTGTGCATCTGATGATGTCGGCGCTCATGGGCATCATCATCATAGCTTTCTATTACATAAGCAACCAGGATGCCATTTCCGCGGTGTACACACTGGCTTCCTATACCTACGGTCCCATCCTCGGCCTGTTTGTGTACGGCATGTTCTGGAAGAAGCCCGTGCGCGACCGCTTTGTGCCTCTGGTGTGCATCGCGGCGCCTGCTCTCAGCTGGGTGCTCCAATGGTGCCTTAAGGAATGGACGGGCTATGAGACGAGCTTCGAGCTGCTGATTATGAATGCCGTAATCACTATGGCAGGTCTGCTGTGTCTCTCCATAGGCCATAAGCCGGTTGCCTCACCCGGAAAAGCTGTAGCCTGATGGCCAAGGATCTTCTGCAACGCTACATCTGGCTGGTGGACACCATAAGGCGCCACGGCCGGATGTCGCGCGGTCAGATCGACCAGCTGTGGATGCGCACTTCGTACTCAGGAGGCAATCCCATGCCCCGGCGGACGTTCTACAACTACCGGCAGGCTGTGGAAGAGCTGTTCAACATAGAAATCAAATGCGATTCCGCGACGTTCGACTACTACATAAGCGACATCGGCGACAGACACAACGAGGGAGTTACCAACTGGCTGCTGAACACGGCTGTAACCAATGAGCTGCTGGCCGGGTCCAGGGCTGTGGCCGACAAGATTTTTCTGGAGCAGGTGCCTTCGGCCCGCGAGTTTCTGGCGCCTGTGATAGAATCGCTGCGCGACAACAGGCCTATCCGTTTCGACTACCATGCCTACGGGCGCGTGCTGCCCTCGGAAGGTGTGGTGGTAGAGCCTTATTTTCTGAAAATCTTTCGACAGCGGTGGTATGTCACCGGGCGGCACACCGCCTCTGGCAAGGTGAAGACTTACGCGCTGGACCGCATTACGCGTCTGATTGTGCTTCCCGAGACTTTCGAGCCGGATCCGGAGTTCGACGCCGAGGAATATTTCAGCTCGAGTTTCGGCATAGTGTTCACCCATGGCGAGGTTAAGCGCATTGCCCTGAAGGTTGAAAGCCGCCAGGCGCGGTATTTCCGCGACCTTCCGCTGCACCACAGCCAGGAGGAGGTTGTGCACGACGGCTACAGTATTTTCTATTACAGGATGCGTATCAGTCCCGACCTTGTGTCGGAAATCCTGAGCTATGGCTCCAAGGTGAGGGTGCTCGAGCCTCGCGAGCTCAAGGCCATGGTGCGGCAGGAGCTTGCAAAGGCTCTGGAGAACTATAATAATGCGTAATGCCATGTCTGATTAGTAATGCCTAATGTTGGCAATCCTCTTTCAGGACATGGTGTTTTCAACATAGTAGTATATATTAAACGTCGAACAGTGAGGTTTGGATAGGCTTTAAGACATCCTTCAGCTCCGGGATTTTCAACAGCTCAAGTTCCTTGGGTTCAATTTTAAACAATCCACCGCCGTAAGAACGCCCGCACTTGGAGAGTCTGTCTTTCGGAATGCTGTTAAGGGTTTTCCAAACCTGTATTAGTGTTGCCTTGTCAGAGATACAATGTTTATATTTTTCCCTGGGGTAGAGCATAAGATAGGAGTTGGTTACGATTGATTCTGATTCATTGAGAATAAACCGGAACATACGTGAGGCGTTTTCTCCACGCCCCATGTATGTCATGTAAATTGGGGCTGCTTGGCGTGATTCAGTTGTATACCAAGGGACTCTTTTCTGGCAATTGTAGCTGTTGTTAGCGCCTTTGCTTTCTCCCTCTATTATATATTTATAAAGCTGTGGATAGAGGTGCTGCACATCTTCTATTGGTAGAGGACATGATAGGAGAAAATACTTGTCGTTGGTATCTAAATTAGAAAAATCTTCAAAAATAATTGACTGGCTAAGATGGCGTGGTGCAGGCAGTATCGGTGTCAGAAATTCCATTGGCAGCCCTTTTTCCAAAACTTCGGTAGTGGAAAGTATGAAAAAGGAATTATTTCCCGTTGAGATTCCTCTCGAAACCTTAAAATAATGCCCTAGGCTATGCCCTTGCAATTCCTCGTTAGACGAATCAAATTTCAGACTCCATTTTTCCGAAGGGTTTAATTCTGTTTTATCTAATTCAGTAATATTATGTGGGTTAAATAGAGTTCCGCCGTGTGAAAATCGTACTTTTTGATTGCTGGGCTGGCGATTTTTGAATGTCACTATGGAAGAACTTACAAGGGCATCGGAAAATTGTAGATCAGAAGAGTCGAATCGATGTATAGATATTAAATCGACATTGGAAGTGAGAAAGCGCTTGACCGCTTCTCCGTATTTTACATCCATAAACTCGGACGGGATTAGCCAGCAGGAGATGCCGTCGTTTTGTAGCCAGAGGGTAGATAATATTAAGAAGTAACAATATAGTCCAGAAAGCCCTGATATTTTTAGTCCATAATTGGATTCAACTAAATATTGTAATCGTTGTTTGACAGCACTGTCTATATGGTGATGGCGTGAATATGGTGGATTTGCCAAAATCAGATTGAACCGGCGATTGGGCTTTTGGCATAAAAAGTCGTCGTTATTGACTGTTAAAGCTTCGTCCCTCCATAGTTCTATGGACGGCAGCGCGTAATGAGGATCAATCTCATATCCGACAGCCAATAATGGCTTGGAAAGGATTCTTAGAGCGGAGAAAAAAACACCTGTTCCAATTGCTGGTTCTAAAAAACGTATATCATTAATATCACATAATGAAAGTGCGTATCGGGCAATATCCATGGCCAGTGTGAATGGCGTAGAAAATTGCCCCAGATGGTTTCTGTCCTTATTGGTCTTCTTGATGTCTAATTCTTGCTGGAGCGCGAATCTTCTATTTTCAATAGACATATTCATATTCCAAGCATCAAAAAGTCTGAAATGCGGTGTTCCCATACCCAGTCGATATTTTCAGATGCTTCATATCCAAGGTATGATGTGTCGAAGTATCCACATAAGAATAGTACGAACTTGATGGAGTCAACTCCATAGGTGTTACGAAGTTGTGTAACTTTTATGGCTTCTTCTTTCCTTCTTTTGTTTGTGTTGGTGAAATCGCCTGCCGATTTGCACTCAACTAAAATTGGCATTTGATTATTAATAGTTTCCGTAGTTTGAATAACCACGTCTATTGGCATATTTATTTCTTTTGCCGATGATATTCGTACAGGCACGTTCATATGGTGCGCATATGATTTTGGGGGCATCAACGTGCATGAATCAAAATCATTGGAGTTCACTTTTATATATCCCAGGTTTTGTAAAAACTCGTCGATTGCCTTAAATTGCCTGGCTTCTTGTGAATTGCGGATAATAGGGTCTGCCAATGTGCCGCTGATTCTATCGGCAATAATTGCCGAACTTCTGTTTAGCATTTGGGCTGATGGCGTATTCCCATTTCTTAGCCATGGGAAAATCTCAAAATCCAACAGTCTGTTTACAATGTTTAGAATACGAGCGACAGATTCCTCTATTGCCGATTTGTCCATTCGAGAGGGTACTTTACCATTTTCTAATGTTTTGATTAAGGTCTTGGTTGTCCCCGATAATCCGGCCAGTCTATCTACTGCAATTGGAGGGGCTGTACATGCTCTAAGCACGGATAGGAACTGCGGATTATCTATAACTCTATTGAGGTTTATTCCATATAGATAATCCAGGCCTTTTAATGTGAGGATGACACGAGATACAACACCGGCTCTTGCTACTCTATATGCCTCCGGAGCCGACTCCATAAACCACTGGTTGTAGAAATCAACGGAATGTATGGAATCTTCCTTCCACAAATCTGTGCGGAATTTATTTGCAGTATGATTTGCCATATAGCAAAGTTAGGCATTTATTTTGATTTGGTACTTGTCCATTGTATTAAGTAGTCTTTGAAAATTAGTTTATACCATCTTCTTGCCCTATGCCGCAATCTCCACCCTTCCTTCTCTGTCACGTAACCACAGCTACGCTCCATCAAAGTCAGACTGGAGCTTATCGGCCTATGGCTGCGAATATAAAATAAACTAATCCCCGAAGCCTACTTATGTGTTTAAAGTTTAGTATAAATTGGGATGGTAAATGTGACAAGCTTTCAGGGGATGCTAAATGAAGTACAAAAGCAGCGCCGCGAGTTTTGCTCGCGGCGCTGCTTTGTTCCGGCTGTGCGGCCGGCTATTTCATTGCCATGCCCTTTGGGATGGGGAGTGTGGTGTGCTTATTTGAGGGCGTCTTTGACGGCGTCGTTGGGCACCATCTCTTCTTTGAAGGTGTATGCACCTGTTTTGGGGCTCTTCACCATCTTGATTACCTTGCTGTAGGTACGTCCTTCGCCTTTCTGGAGCGATGCAACGGTTTTCTTTGCCATATCTCAGAGGTATTTATTTTATTTCTTTATGGATGGTCATGCGCTTAAGAATGGGGTTGAATTTCTTAAGCTCGAGTCGTTCGGGTGTGTTCTTGCGGTTTTTTGTGGTCACGTAGCGGGAGGTGCCGGGCATTCCGCTTGCCTTATGCTCGGTGCACTCGAGAATCACCTGCACGCGGGCGTCTTTGCTTTTCTTTGCCATTTTGAAGTGAGATTAGAGGTGTTAGAGTGCCAGGAACTTGATTTCATTGGGGTTGAGGTTGCCTTTGCGGACGGCTTCCTCCATGGCGGCATTCAGACCGAGCTTGTTGATGGTGCGCAGGCCGGCGGCCGAAATTGTGAGCATAATCCACACGCCTTGTTCTACCCAATAGAACTTCTTGTTGAAGAGGTTAACGTTGAATTTGCGCTTGGTACGACGCTTCGAGTGTGAAACGTTGTTTCCCACGATTGCCTTCTTGCCGGTAATCTGACAAATCTTTGACATGGCTGCGTTTGGTTTATCGTTCTTGTATTTCTTTAAAGCTAAGGGACTTGTGATAGCATGCCCATCCTCATATCGCTCCCCGGGCGCATCATTTCCCGGGGCGCTTTTATGGTAGCGCCACAAATCAGAGTGCAAAGTAACAACATTTCCGGCATTCTACCAAACATTTCAGTTCTTTGCATGCGATTTTCAAATTTTTTTTGGTGGATAAAAAATAATCACTACCTTTGCAGTCGAAAACCACACAGGGTACCATGGCCGAGTGGTTAGGCATCGGTCTGCAAAACCGAGCACAGCAGTTCGATTCTGCTTGGTACCTCAAGGAAGGCGCCGTAATGCGAATGCATGTATGGCGCCTCACTTTTTTTTATTGCGGGTTTGGCTTAACATTTGTTATGGAATGGCAGCGCCAGATGGAAACATATGTTAAGCGCACGTCGTTTTGGGCCCGACAATTGTTATTCCTACAAGGCAAATAGACTAAATTTGCTGCAATTAGAGCCGTTGTACATATACCGGAATGTGTTGGAATATAACACATTCTAAATCGGGAGTGTGTTTCCGAGCGGTAATGGCCGTTGTCCCGGCCGGTTTTCGGGCGCACACCACATAATGTCTGATAATTATTTATGTCCAATATACTCACCAATCTTGCACGCCACGGCGCGGAAATTTACGGCGCCGACCGCGAGGTCTTCGCGCGTATCGATCTCGACAGCCCCGGCGGAGCCGGCACCGAGCCCACGACGTGGGGCGATTTCAGCGCCGATGTCGACGCCGTTGCCTATGCTCTCGAGACCATAGGAATAGAACCCGGCGACATGGTGGCGGTGTTCGCTCCCAACTGTCCCGAGATTCTGCTCACCGACTTCGCCTGTTTCCGCAACAGGGCTGTGCCCGTGGCCATTTATGCTACTTCCAGCCCCGAGCAGGTGCGCTTTATCCTCAACGATTCGGCGGCGCGTGCGGTGGTAGTGGGCGGAGCCGCCCAGTACAGGGCTGTGAGGCAGATTGCCGCCGAATGTCCTGCCTTGAAGCATATTTTCACTATCGATTCCGATATCGAGCCTGATGCCGGCGACAATATGTCGCTCTCGGTGGCATCGCTGATAGAGCTGGGGCGCATGGCCTCGGCCAAAAGCCGTGCGGAAGTGGAACTGCGTACCGCCGCGGCGAGTCCCGACGATATAGCTACCCTTATATACACTTCCGGCACCACAGGCGAACCCAAGGGTGCCATTCTTCCCCACAGCTGCTTCGATGCGGCCATCGATATGCACAAGGCGCGGCTGGACATGCTTTCGAGTGCCGATACTTCCGTGTGCTTTCTGCCTCTGAGCCATATCTTCGAGAAAGCATGGACATATTTCTGCCTTACCATGGGCATAAAGGTGTTTGTTAACCGCGATCCACGTCGTATCCAGGAGGCTGTGGCTCTGGTTCGCCCCACATGCATGTGCAGTGTGCCCCGCTTCTGGGAGAAGGTGTATGCCGCCGTGCAGGAGAAAATGAGCCGTGCCGGCGGTGTGCCGGCGCTGATGATGCGCCGGGCGCTTGCCATAGGAGCGAAGCGCAATCTCGAATATGCGCGCCTGGGACTGAAAGCGCCGTGGTGGCTCGAGGCGCGCTACCGGTTCTACGACCGCACTGTCTTTTCCAAACTCCGTGCTGCCATCGGTGTAGAGAACGGCAATATATTCCCGACGGCCGGCGCTCCGCTGTCGAGCCGCATCGTGGAGTTTTTCCACACTTGTGGTATAAATATCGTTATAGGCTACGGCCTCAGCGAGACCACGGCCACAGTGAGCTGCTTCCCGTCGGTGGGCTACCAGATAGGTACAGTTGGCACGGTGTTGCCCGAACTCCAGGTGCGCCTTGGCGAGGACAACGAGATTCAGGTGAAAGGCCCGACGGTTATGCGTGGCTACTACCGCCGCGAGCAGGAGACTGCCCGGGCATTCACCGACGACGGCTGGTTCCGCACCGGCGATGCCGGTCTGTTCGATTCTTCGGGTTCCATTGTGCTCACCGAACGGCTCAAGGATCTGTTCAAGACATCCAACGGCAAGTACATAGCGCCGCAGGCAATAGAGAGCCGACTCGGCGAGGACCGCTATATCGAGCAGGTGGCAGTGATCGGCGACAGCCGCAAATATGTTACCGCAATAATTATTCCGGCTTTCGAGGCTCTGAAGGAATATGCCCGGAAACACCGCATCGCTTTCGACAGTGTGGAGGAGCTTGTGGAGAACAGCGAGATACGCCGGTTCATAGCCGAGCGTATCGAGCGCCTGCAGAACGGGTTCGCCGGCTTTGAGAAAATCAAACGGTTCACCTTGCTCCCCAAGGAGTTCACTATCGAGAACGGCGAACTCACCAACACTCTGAAAATACGCAGGCCGGTTATCAATTCAGTTTATGCCGACCAGATAGAGGCAATGTACGCATGAAACTACACGCCACAGTGACCAGCGGCGCCACTCCCGAGCGCGCCATACTTGTGGGACTCATCACTCCCGCCCAGGACGAAGAACGGTCGGCCGAATACCTCGACGAACTCGCCTTCCTCGCCGATACTGCCGGCGCCCAGGAGGTGGCTCGCTTCACCCAGCGCCTGGACTATCCCAACCCGAGGACTTTTGTGGGCAAAGGCAAGCTCGAGGAAATACGGAAATTCATCGACGACGATGGCGACATCGCCATGGCCATTTTCGACGATGACCTTTCCACCAAGCAGGTGCTCAACATAGAGCGCGAGCTTGGAGTGAAAATTCTCGACCGCACCAACCTGATTCTCGATATCTTTGCCAAGCGAGCCCAGACGGCAAGCGCGAAAACGCAGGTGGAGCTGGCGCAGTACCAGTACCTGCTTCCGCGGCTCACCCGCATGTGGACGCACCTCGAGCGCCAGCGCGGCGGTATAGGTATGCGCGGTCCCGGCGAGACTCAGATCGAGACCGACCGACGCATCATTCTCAACAAGATATCTCTGCTCAAGGAGGAGCTGCGCGCCATCGACCGCCAGAAAGCCGTGCAGCGGAAAAACCGCGGCAAGCTCACCCGTGTGGCTCTTGTGGGCTACACCAACGTGGGCAAGAGTACTCTGATGAACCTGCTGAGCAAAAGCGACGTGTTTGCCGAGAACAAGCTGTTCGCAACACTCGACACCACGGTGCGCAAGGTGGTTATCGACAATCTGCCGTTTCTGCTTACCGACACCGTTGGCTTCATCCGCAAGCTGCCCACGCATCTTGTGGATTCCTTCAAGAGCACTCTCGACGAGGTGCGCGAGGCCGATATCCTGGTGCACGTGGTGGATATATCGCATCCCAATTTCGAGGAGCAGATAGAGGTTGTGGACCGCACCCTGCGCGAGGTGTGCAACGGTGCCGACAAGCCCATGCTGCTTGTTTTCAACAAAGTCGACGCATTCAGCTGCACGCCGCGCGATGCCGACGACCTCACGCCGGCGCAGCGTTGCCATACCACCCTCGGGGAGCTTGAAAGCTCGTGGATGGCGAAGCTCAACAGCAACTGCGTGTTTGTGAGCGCCCGCAAAGGCACCAACATCGACCGGCTCAAGAAGAGGCTCTATGACATGGCGCGTGAAATCCATCTCACCCGCTTCCCATACAACGACCTTCTCTACCAGGACTACACGGAGGAATAACCAATCAATAGGTTTTACGGGCATCACTTATCACCGCAAGAGCAATTTGCCGGTGTGTCTTCGGTGCGTCCGTACTAAAGAGTCGGAGACCTTGCACCGCCTCGAAAGTGCAGGGTCTCCGACCTAAACTACTGATTAACCGTTGGCTATCCCCACCTAACTCCGCTTCGCTGCGTAAAGGCGGGGTTTCAACAGGTGAAGCATCTACGATGCTTTTTTTTGAAGGTGGAGATTTTGGCCTGATGCATACAGCGCAAAAATAAACCCCGGCGGACGAACCGTCGGGGTTTATTGTTATCAGTGCTGTCGTATTGTCAGCGTACCATCACCTTGGTGGCGGTGGTGCCTACTACTTTGACGTAAACGCCGGGGGTGAGGTTGGTGGCGTCGACGCGTACACCGTTGATGTTGTAGTAAACAGCATCGGCTTCGTCGGCCACTTCTTCGATAGTGATGTCCTCAACACCGCTGCCGATACCTTCCACGATGTACTGTGCCTTGGCGGGAACGATGCTTTCGGGGTTCTCGGAGGGCAGTGAGTATGCGTGGTAGCCGCCGAGTTCGCGCATGTAGACATGGAGGTTGCCGCCGATGTCGAACTTCATGTGGCTCCAGCCGATTGTGCTGGGGAGGGTGTAGTTGAACTTCTTGGTGAGGATGGGTTCGTTGTATTCATTGTACTCGATGTCGAATACAGTGATGCAGCTGTACTGGCCCACTGCCATGAGCTTGCCGTCGCAGCTTACGGCAATGCCGGAGCTGGTGGCGGTGATTGCTTCGATGGAGGAGCTGTTCAGGAGGGTCTCGCCTTCGTTGCTTACGATAACGAAGCCCGGGGTGCCTGCAAGGTTGTTGCCTTCGCCACGGCACTGCGATGCGATGAATGCGTTGTCGTTGAGGATGGTGATGTCGACGTTCTGGTTAGCCAGCAGGCTGCCTCCGTTGAGGTTTTCGTAAACCTGGTCGGGGATGCGGGTAATCTGTTCGTCGGAACCGATGTTGTAGGCATAAACTTTGTTTTCCTTGCCGGGAGTGTTGCCGTTGGGGTAGTCCTCGATGAAAGAGTACACGCGGGTGTTGTCGCCGGTGCCCTGGAATTCCACGCAGGAGTTGC
>Ga0209064_1002114_pt1 | contig 24379 bp, 31 predicted proteins | sample Inofromicrocosms_FD_187498 | JGI IMG/M metagenome (GOLD analysis project Ga0209064, IMG submission 187498) | Mouse cecum microbial communities from Vienna, Austria - Inoculum for glucosamine and mucus D2O microcosms (SPAdes) (version 2) | ecosystem: Host-associated > Mammals > Digestive system >... | reverse complement strand
AGGTTGCCGATTGAACCGCTTGTTGCATCGATTGCACCAACCACCGAAAGACCACTGCTCGTTATCGACATCACAGTGCTTGCATTCGAATAAACATAGAAACCCGTGGACTTCAGCACCCAACCAAAAGATGAAGAACTGCTGCCGTAGGTTTCGTCCACCTTCTTGGAAACCTGTGCAGAGATTTCCGTTGTGGTTTGCTTAAGCGCCGAAAACTCCTGAACCACGGAAAGGACTGTGTTCTCCGCTTCCGTAACTCTTGTGATTACCGCGGAAACCGTACTCGTCAACCCGTCAATGTTGCTTTCGAGCGAGGCTTGCTTTGTGGTCAGTGTTTTCACGCTCGTTGAAAGCGTTCCAACGTTCCCCGAAACAACTCCCAAATCGTAGTCCAAATCGCTGACTTCCGCCGCCAAATCATCGACTGCGTTCTGTGCAAGGTTCGCTGCGCTTTGAGCGTTGTCCGCCTTCTTTTCCACCTTCTCCAACTTCTCGGTTGTCGCATAGGCTTTCAAGCATATTTCGCCAGTGTCCAAGTTCCAAAACGAAGAACCATCTACCGATGAAATCGTGCCTGCTTTTATGATGTTTGCCACGAGCGTTCCCGAGGTGATGAAGTCCGCCACAATCCGTCCGTCTGCGGTGATAGCCGTGTCATAGGGGCCGTTGTAACCCTTGCTCGAAAAGCCGAGTCCGTTCACGTTCCACCGCCAAACATTGACCGCTTCCTCTATTGTCGGCGCATCAAGTATAAGCAGTTCGTAAGGCTGCCCCGTATCCGTATGCGTGTGCATAACTACATAGCCACCCGTCTGCCCCGTTATTTTATCCGTGGCTTTTCGGATGGCAGAGTTGATAAGCATCGGCACTCGGTTTGCAGATGCGTTTGCCTTGTCGATTACCTTTTCAAGTTCCTCGGTACTCTGCTCTATGGTGTTCATTAAGTTGGCTTTTGCCGAACCCAAGGAAACCGAGACATACTTTTCCGCCAGGGTGTTATAAACAGTCTTGATGACCTTTGCCTTGGCTGTTATGCCCAGAACAGAATGCTTGATTGTTACGGTGTCGCAGAGCGTTAAACGCTCCAAAACTGCAGCATATTCGGGGGTCTGCCACAAAGGTTGAAAGGAAACTGTGATATTCGGAACAGCCGCATCAAGCGAATGTCCCTTGATATAGGACTCCACTTTGTTGCGCAACATCGACTCCGTGATTAACGTCCCGTCATCAAACGAATCCGTCAAATCAAGGAATAAAGTCTTTTTGTGCAAGAGCTGACTGTTCTCAATCGGCACAGTGATTTCGGGAAGCGTTACGAGTGTTTCGCCATCGTCCTCATTCTCCATAAAAGCAAACGGCAGCACTTCTGTATATACTCCGCTGTCTTCGCTCTCGTGGACGAACTTGGTGAGGTTCTTTCCGTACTCGATAACAACATCCGTGTGTTCGCCACGCCCTTGGTGGTGCTTGATATTGAAGTTGTCCCACTCGAATTCACCACCCCAAAGGTTGAGAACCGAGCCTTCCTCTCCGCCCAAGCAAGCTCGTATGCTCTTGGGTTTAAGAACCGAGAAATCCTTCGCTGCGGAATAGTCCGTTTGGAAGGTAAAGTTATGCGGACTAGTTGCGTGTTGCAAAACGTAATCCATAGCCAATTGCGGGGTCGTTGCCAACTTCTCAAACGGCATTATTCCTATCCCCGAAAGGTCATAGGAAATATGCTGTGCGTAAATGGTTATAGTCCCGTTAATCGGCAGCGAAATCTTGTAGATACGGAACGCTTGCGCTTCCTTGGTATCGTTAGGTTTCGCCTTTATAATTCTGTCTTTCAAGATTTCAGTGTAAAGCCGACCACTTGAAGGATAGGTCAACTTGCACTCGAATGTTCCGTTGCGTTCCTCCGTTACTTCGCAAGTGAGCGTTTCCGTCAATGCGCCAATACCGAAGGTGCTGAAATCGGTGGCGTCTGCTTTGAATAGAATCGGTATCATAAGCACACCCACCTTGGTACGATTTCAATGCTTTTTATCGCACCCTCAAACGATATTGTATTTCTGCCGGGATAGAGAATTGGAAATCCGTCTCCGCTGACAGTATCGTTCTTCGACTGAGTATCGTGATAGAAATTCATCTGTTCGCTGTCACACTCGGTATAGCCGTTCAGCGTTTTGAAGTACCAGATTTTATTCGAACCTTCCGATTGAATTATCAGCGTACCCTCGCCCCTTCCGTTTACCTTGATATACGGCTTTGCGTTGAAAGGATAAGGGTTTATAAGCGTGACCGCTTCCGCACTCTCAATTTTCCGCTGTCCATCATTTGAGAACCTGAACGGGTAGCAAGAAAAAGTAATAGTAAAAGTACCTATCTTTCTGCACTGCTCTCCTATGTCGAGCTTGTTGCTTATCACCGCCTTGCGGAAGAACAGCGTATCATAGCTATCCGTCAAAATATGGTAGCGATCAGGTTCGGTGTAAAGCCAAGCCTTGATTGCCGTTATTTTCTCGCCAAGTTGCTCTATGCTCCGTGCCGGTACAAAGCAAGTGTAAGATACAGTTGCGTTTGGAAATCGTCCGCTCGGCACTAGCAGTTCTCCGTCCCGTCCAGGAATAGTAACACTGCTAATGTCGAACTTCGGAACTGAATAGATACTCTTGGACTGTATCCGCACACCCATATCAGCAGACGATATTCCGTTGTATGTAAATTGTGTCATGCGAATACTGCTCCTTTTCTCTTCATAAAGTTTCCTGCCGTTTCCATAATTTCGTTGGTTAAATCAGCTATATCCTCGCCCGAATAGTTATTGAAGTTGTCAATGTTGAGCTGAATTGTCAAACCGCTTCCGCCGCCCAAAGCCGTGTCATTTACCCCATTGATGGTCTTGTTAACATCAAGCTGTAAGGGTTCGGCAGCGAAGTCGGCAGATAGGTCATTGAATACGGAATTCAAGTCCTTGGTCATATCCATTGCCGAGTCCATAACTTCCCCGGCGGAGTCGTCAATACCACCCGCCAAGCCTTCCATCATCATGTCACCGATGTACGCCATCTTCGTTGACGGAGAGTGAATGCCGAAGAAGTTCTTGATGCCTTTCCATAGGTCTTTCGCCCAACCGCTGACCTTATCCCAAATCCAACCTGCAAGGCTCTTGATACCTTCCCATAAACCACGCACCAGGTTTGCACCGATTTCAACAAATGAGCTGATACCTTGTGCAAAGCCATCTACCAGTGCTTTTATGATTTGCGGAACTGCCTTGACAAGTTCGATAATAATCTGCGGCAAATTGGCAATCAGCGAAATAAATAGCTGAATACCCGCTTGGATAAGTTGCGGAATTGAACCGAGAATTGCCTCGATAAGTCCGTTTATTATCTGCGGAATCGCCGCCACTATTGCCGTTATAATCTCGGGCAAAGCACCCACGAGCGAAATCAAAAGCTGTATGCCCGCTTGAATGATAAGCGGTATTGCACTGATAACTGCATCGATTATGCTCGATATAATTTTCGGAATTGCCTCCACTATCGCAAGGATAATGTCCGGCAACGCTCCTATGAGCGCAGTCAGTAACTTGATACCCGCATCGATTAAGAGCGGGATTGAATTCAGCACGGCTTCAATGATTCCGTTTATTATCTCGGGTATCGCTTCAACGATTGCCTCTATAATCTCCGGCAGTGCTGCCACGAGCGAAGTCAAAAGCTGAATGCCTGCATCGATAATCTCTGGAATTGAGCCGAGAATAAAATTGACGATTGCCTTTATGATTTCGGGCAGTGCTTTTATGATTGTGGGAATTGCATCAAGGATGCCTTTCACAACTCCCTTTATAAGTTCTAGCACCGCTTTCAAAATCGTAGGCAGATTGTTTATGAGCGTTTTCGCTACTTGCACAACCACGTTTACGATGGCGGGTATTAGCTTGGGAATTGCCTTTGCTATCCCCTCCACAAGCGTTGCGATGACTTGCAAAGCCACATCAATTAAAAGCGGAAGTTGGTCGATAATTCCGTCCACCAATGCCAACACCAACTGCAAGGCCCCGTCCGCTATCTGCGGAAGTGCAGCAATTAAACCGTTGAGAATTGTGAAGATTATCTGCGAAACTGCGCTGACAATCATCGGAAGGTTATCAACTATTGCTTTGCCGATTGAGCCAACCACCGAGACTATCAAGTCCAAAATCTGCGGAACATACTTCATCACGGTGTCGAGTGCTTTCGGCAATATGTCGCTTATGACATCCGCCATCTTGCTGATATCTCCACCGCATTCCTGTATGCCCCTTGTAAAGTCTCCCAAAAGGTCAACCCCGGCACCCGAAAGCTCGGTCAGTATCGGCAACAGAACTGTGCCGAGAGCGTTCTTCGCAGCAGTTGCGCCCGTGGTTAGTTTTTGGAGTTGGTCATCGTATGCGCCGTATGCGTTGAGCGTATCGTCAGACAAGACATATCCTGCCTTTCGAGCTTCTTCGCCAAGCTCTGCCATACGCTCTGCACCCGCTACTATCAACGGGTTAAGCTCTTGTGCAGACTTGCCGAGAACTTGCATTGCAATCGCATCACGCTCGGTTTCATTTTCAATTTGACCGAGTGCTTCGATAAGCTCCCAGTAAACTTCATCACTGTCTCGAAGGTTGCCTTCTGCATCCACCACCGAAACACCAAGTTGCTCATACGCTTCGGCATACGCTTTCGAACCATCCGCCGCCGACTTCATCGACTTGATGTTCTTCGCCATTGACTTGGTCAGCGTTTCAACGGACACGTCCACAAGCTCTGCCGCATACATATACTCTTGCAGTTTTTCCGTGGAGATGCCCGTAACTGTTGATTCGGTGAGAACGGTATCGGCATAAGCCGCACCCTCTCTCGTCATATCCACTAACGCTTTACCCGCCGCTATTGCGGCAGCGGAAACGGCAGCGAAGGCGGCGGTAAGTGCGGCAGCAACGCCTTTACACACACCGCCGAGTGCTTCCATCTTGGACGAAGATTTGTCGGCTTGATTGCCTGCATCCTCAATTTCGTCACCCATCTTGTCAGCCGACTTCTCCGCATCGTTCATTCCCGAACTGGTGGATTTAAGAGCCGATTGGTTTTCCTTCAGCTCTTTTTCCATTCCGTTCAGTTCCGCTTGTGCGTTATTAAGTTGTATCTGCCAAGCCTGGGTTCGCTTGTCAGTTTCACCGAAGGATGAAGCCGCATTTGCAAGGGCTGAACGCAAAACTTCAATCTTCTGCTTCTGCGTATCGATGGACTTTTCTAGAACTTCGTTCCGCGCCGTGAGAGCCTGTACGGACTGGTCATTCTTTGCGAACTCACTGTCCACTAGCTTCATTTCCGAACCGAGAACCTTGAAGGCTTGATTAATTGATGTCAGTTGCGACTTGAACTCTTTCTCGCCTTCCAGTCCTATCTTTAAACCGAAATTCTCCGATGCCATTCTGCGTTCACCTCCTTTTTAGATTCCATCGGGTATGATGTCATCAATGAACACCTCTACCTTCGCTTTCGTAATTCCGTGGTATTGCTTGTGGCATTCCCACAAATCCAACAGCAAGCCGAACGGCATCAGCCAAATTTCGTCCTGCGTTAAATGTAAATGCGCTAACCCGTAATAAAGAAGACGAGTAAACAACTCATCGTCACTTACTCGCCCACTCCGTTTTTTGAGTCTGCCTCGCTTTCCACGTTGCGTTTCGTTCCCTTAAACAAGCACTGCGTGATGGCATCTTTGTAGGTTGCCAAATCCGTAGGCGTAGTCAAGAGTTCGACTTCCTCCGCTGTAAGGAGCGGTCTTTCGCTGCCTTGGTTGCGAAGGTTGAAAATCTGTATCGACTGATTCGCAAGCGTAACTATAAGCCAAATAACCTCATCGAGTGCTTGCTCAAAGTTCTCGCTTTTCATCAGTTTTTCTCCAAGGTTCTCCAAGCCGCCATATCGCCCGGCGATTGCCTTGGTTGCCTTTGTGGTAAGGATAAGTTCATAGTCCTTGCCGCCGATATTGATGCTTACTGCTCTTTCGTCCATGGTTACTTGCTACCTCCGCTTGTACTTACTTTGGTTGCACTTGCTTCCTTGCCCACGGTTGATGCTTGAGCCGTGGTTTCCGCTTCGTATGAAGGTTCATAAACCTCGTCATACCATTTGCTTACCACTGCGCTAGTTTCCGCCGACTCCGTAACTTCCGCCTTCCACGGGTGATTCTTGTTTCCGTCAAGTTTATTTCTGCGAAAAATCGAGCCTTCAATGGTCGGTGTCTGGAACGAAATCGAATCGCCCTTGGTCGCAAGGTTCGTAGCGGGAACACCGAACAGAACTCTGTACAGCCAATAATACTTGTACTTGCCGTTTGCCTTCTTCGCTCTGAAACCGACTGCCACATACTTCGAGGTATCTTCCGAACCCGAAATAAGAACGCCGTTGCTATCGAGTTTTGCACCGACAAGGTCTGCCGCAACTGCGTGTCCGATATCGTCCACGCCGAGCGAGAGCGTACCGCCTTTGAATTCCTTCACCGCTTCCGCTTGCCCGTCATCCGCATACAACGTAGCCTCGTTCAGTTCAACCGACAAGTCCGCCGAGATTGCCTTGGCGAGTTGCTTGGGTTTGCCGTAGGTTTCGTTGCCGTTCGCATCTTCAGTAATATCGGCATAGAAAAGTTTGTCAAGACCGATTGTTGCCATTTGTTTTAATCCTCCAATTCATAGTTTTGGGCTACGTCGATTGTGTATTGGTGGTAGCCCGCACCAGTATCGTAACCATTGTATCTTCTGCCATTTATGCAAAAGTCACGAGACAGAAGTTTCCTGATTATTCTGTTTTTAAGTTTGATATAGTTCCCCTTTGAGAAAAGCGTGATGCGTACTTCTTGAACATCCGTTAACGGCATATTATCTGCGTTAAGCGGAAAAGTATCTTCAAGCGGTACAAGCACGATATATGTGTCAGGTGCTTCGCTTTTAAAGACTCCCGTCTCCAAACGAATGCCAAGACCATGCACCAGCTCGTGGACTTCTTCAAGAATGTTCATAGCTTCTTTATCTCCTTTTCAAGCGTGGCAACCATCGTGTCAATGCACTCCGATTTGCTTTGGCTTTTAGCGGGTTTCAAGAACGGCTTTGCAGGTTGATTGTGCTTTCCGTACTCGATTATGTTCGCAACCATAGCGTTGGAACTTCCGTCCCTTCTCGGTTCGTCAAAACCCACCTTGATGTTTGGGTTTCCATCTCTGTCCAATCGAACCCCAGACAAGCCAAGTGCAGATACAAGCTCTCCTGAACTTTCACCGCTCAACACCGAGACAAGATTGCTCCGTGTCTTTTGCAGAACCACCTCACCACCTGCTTGAAGAACCTTCTCGCTTACTTCGTCCATATGGATTCCAAGCGAGGATAGTTTTTTAAGGAAATCCTCGGGGAGCTTGTATGTGCATTTAGCCATTTGAAGCCTCCACTCTTTTCGCCAGAACTTCCGTGTACATATTCCGTCCCTTTACGTTTTCAACGGATAGAATGTTGTACCGAATGCCCTCGCAAATAATGTAGTGTTTTGTTGTTATTTCCAGGTGTGGAATCCGTCTGAACCGAAACAGCTCCGTAGCCTCCGAAAAAGCCGCCAAATTCGCCCAACGTTCGCTTCCGTGCCGACCTTCGACAAACACTCGCATCTCTGCGACAACGCCCACAGTCTTCCAATTAAAGCCCTCTGAATCGATTCTTTCCATCTCGATGCAAAGTTGCGCTTTCCTGTTCATCAGTCCAAGTGCCATAAGCCTACACCTTCCAATCTCTGTCCAAAATCAACAGCCGATTTACAGTGTTCCAAACTTCCGCCGCCGCTTGGGGCGAGTTAGCAAAAAAGCCTGCCGTAGAGCCATCCCTACTTTCGTAGAAATGGCTGGCAAGCATAACCACCCCTTGAAGGGTAGTTTCACTCATTTCGTTGTTTCTGTAATAGTTCCGTTCCAAGTGCTGATAGCTTTCCGCATAGGATATTGCGGCAGCAATGTAAGCACTGATGATTCCGTCATCGTCTGTAAAGTCAATTATTAAGTTTTTCTTGACTCGCATTAAAATTGCTTTGTTATCCATTACTGCCGCCCTCCTATGTTTCTGCTTACGAACCTGCCTTGACCTTTAAAATCTTGACAGCCTCGGGAAGCACAAGTCTTGCATCAAGTCTCTTGGTAGCCAAGAAACCGATTTGTCCTTTGTCTGCGTAAAGTTCGTTCAAACGCTTGAAAGTGATGCCTTCTCTGTCTCCTACCCAGTAATAGGAAAGGTCACCGAATGCTATGACTTTCTTGCCCGCCGCAATGCCGGGGATGGAGTTGGACGAATACACGGGTCTGCCGAGAAGCGTATCGGGAAGTCCTACCTGTAAGGAAGGCTGCCAGAGGTACTGCTTGTTTTCGTCCTTGAGTTTTCTGATTGCCTGGATGGTGCTGTCGTTCAACAGCCATACTGCGTTCTTGCGGTAAGGTGCGCGAAGGCTGTGGTAAAGGTCGATGAGTTCGTCCGCCGTTATTGTGTTCGCCGCCGTGGTAACACCAACTTCGCCGCCTTCCCTATCGTCAAAGAGACCGAAAGGTCTGTCCGTACCCGTGCCGGACACAAACGCATCTTCCTCTGCGTTGGAAATCTGTCTGTTGAATTCCTGACGGAAATAACTCTCAAGGTCGAATGCGGAGTCGTTTAACAGTTCCTCCGAAACCTTGATGAGCGCAGTCAGTTTGTGCGCGCCGATGGACTTCTCTGAGAACTTCTGCGTGGTCTCGGGAATCGATGCGCCTTCGTCCGTCCAGGTTGCCGAGCCGTGTGCCGATACAACGGGAATCTTGTGTGCGCCCGATGCCGTGGTGAAAACGTGTGCGAGTTTACGGATAACGAGCGTATCGTTCAATCCGTCAATGAGCGTTTTCTCAAAGGTATCCGGCACAAGGAAACCGCCATCTGCATCCGTGCCTTCCGAGAGTGCGTTCAGCACTTCCGAGCCAGGCGTCTTCTTACGCATAACGTTCCAGAAGTTCTTCTTGTAACCCTTGGATGCTCTGCCCTTGTTATCGTCATCCTCTGCCGTAGCCGACATAGGTTTTGCCGTTAAGGGTGCGTTCACGGGTTTGTTGAGTTCTGCCTCGATTGCATCCTTGCGCTCTCTACGCTTGATTTCCGTGGTCAAATCTTCGAGTTCTTTTTCCATCTTGTTGTAGGTGGCGTCGTCTTCCGCCGAAAGTACACCTTTTTCGTTTGCGTGGGTGTCAAGGAACGATTCCATTGCACTCCACAGCTTTGCCCTGCTGTCTCTTAATTCAGCGATTGTTTTCATTTTTTATTCCTCCGAATTTTAAATAAATTTTTTGATTGTTTGAAGAGCGATTTTAAGCTCTGCGACTTTCCGTCCCTGGGGAACGGGTTCTTCAGTTGTTGCATTTTGTGCAACTACTGCCTTTGCCTTTTCCTTCGATACCTTGGCGGTGATACGGCCCCACATAGCGTTGTCAGTCTCCTTTGCGGAAAACATAAACGCCTCGGTTGCGACTTTCTTGTCATCTTCGATAAGCGCATCCGCGAAACCAAGCTCAATGGCTTTTTTTGCGTTCATCCACGTTTCGTTTTCCATAAGGTGTGAAAGCACCGCTCTTGATTGACCCGTCTTGATTTCGTAAGCATTGATGATTGACTGTTTCACTTCGTCCAAAAGGTCGATTGCTTTCTGCATGTCGTTGTGGTCACCGAAAGCCATAGTCGAAGGATTGTGAATCATCATAAGCGCCGTGGGACTCATCAGCACCTTCGTTCCCGCCATTGCGATTACGCTTGCTGCCGATGCCGCAATTCCGTCAATCTTGACTGTAACTTCGCCCTTGTAGTCCATCAGCATCGAATAAATTTGACTTGCCGCCACGCAATCTCCGCCGGGACTGTTAATCCAAATCGTGATTGCACCGCTTCCTGCGTTCAATTCGTCTTTGAACATCTTCGGGGTTATGTCATCGTCAAACCACGACTCGTCCGCTATCGTGCCGTTCAGCTCAAGGACTCGCTCGGGTGTTTCGCCGTCTTGGTTTTTCCAATTCCAAAACTTCCTCATTCTCTGTCTCCTTTTCGTTATTTTTTTCTGCATAAGCACCTGCTTGGTTGAGCGGGAGCATATTGCCGTTTATAAGATACAAGTCCCCACCTTGCTCGGGGGTTAACTTATCCAAGTCTTCAAGCTCACGGATATCGTTTGCCGACATCCATCCGTTCTGCCTTGCGATTGCGTATCCGTTCATGCGGCTTTGATAATCACCACGCAGCAAGCCTTCCAACTTGAACTTGAAAAAGTACACCTTCTTCTCGTCTTCGGAAAGCAGTGAGCGTGAGAGCGATTGCTCCCAACGAACCACCCACGGGTCAAGCGTGTATTTGACGAACTCAAGACTCTGTTGCTCTATATTTGAAAAGCTCGACTTCTCAAGGTCTCCAACCATATGCGGTGGAACTCTGAAAATTCGAGCTATTTCGTTTATTTGAAATTTGCGTGTTTCCAGGAACTGCGCTTGCTCGGGCGAGATGGAAATCGGTGTGTACTTCATTCCTTCTTCAAGCACTGCAACCTTGCCCGAATTTCCGCTTCCGCCGAACTGCGACTGCCAAGCCTCTCGAACCCTTGTTGGGTCTTTGATTGTGCCGGGATGTTCAAGCACACCCGAAGGTGCTGCGCCGTTCGCAAAGAATTTACTGCCGAACTCCTCCGTTGCGATTGCTAAGCCGATAGCGTTTTTCGCCATTGCTATGGGACTATACCCCACCAACCCGTCAAAGCCAAGTCCAGGAATATGCAACACATCCTTCGGCTCAAGCGTTACGGACGAGCCTTGCATTGTGTTCGCTTCGCCTTCGCTGCGTGTGTAGGTATAATAGAGTTTTCCGCTCTCATCCCTATCCACTTGCATCTTGTTTGGCATCAGCGGATACAAGGCAATAATCTCACCCTTGCCGTTTCGGATTATTTGTGCATACGCATTGCCCCAAAGCAGCAAGTGTGTCATCAGCGTTTCGCGGAACACAAACGAACTCATCTCGGGGTTCGGCTCATCGTGCAGTAAGTGATAAAGGTTTGTGTCGATTGCCATTTCCTTCGAGCCATCTTCCTTGTACCGATAGAAATGCAACGGCAACCCTGCAACCGCTTCCGAAAGTATTCTCACGCAAGCATATACCGCAGTCATTTGCATTGCACTTCGTTCGGTTACCGATTTGCCCGATGACGAACTTCCCATAAAAAAGGCGAAACTGCTGCCCGCAGTTCTGTCCTTAACCTTGGGTGCATCTCTCGACTTTTTTCTGTTCTTGAAAAGTCCCATAAGTCCTCCTTAAATAAAAATAAGTCCACGGCTGTCATAGATGGATTCGGCTGTTGTGCCGTTGCGGATAGCTCTGTCCAAAGCCATCACGGTTGCAACCGCTCCGTCTATCTTTTCCGTTGACTTCGATTTGTCCATTTTGATATTGCTCGCTGGGTCCGTTCTCACGCACACGTTGTCCATCATCCAATGCAAGACTGGTTGACCATTGTGGCGGATTTTCTTACCAAGCACCAAGTTCATCAGTTCCTTGGTTGCGGGACTCATATCCTTGAACCCCTGTCCAAACGGAATAACCGTAAAGCCAAGGTTCTCAAGGTTCTGTGTCATCTGAACAGCACCCCATCGGTCAAAGGCGATTTCCTTTATGTTGTACTTCTTCCCTAGCTCGTCTATGAACTGCTCGATAAAGCCGTAGTGAATAACATTGCCTTCGGTGGTTTGTATGAACCCTTGCTGTTCCCAAATGTCGTAAGGCACATGGTCTTTTGCCACACGCTTTTCCAAGTTCTCCTCGGGTATCCAGAAGAACGGCAAGATGTAATAATTCTCATCCGCTTCCGTTGGCGGAAACACCAACACAAACGCCGTAATATCGGTTGAGGACGAAAGGTCAAGTCCGCCGTAGCACACACGCCCTTCCAAGCTCTCGGGCGAGAAATCCGCCTTACAAGCCTCCCACTTTTCCATCGGCATCCAACGCACCGCTTGCTTTACCCATTGGTTCAAACGCAGTTGTCGGAAAGCGTTCTCCTCGGCGGGGTTCTGCCTTGCCGATTCAAACGCTGCTCGTACCTTGTCAATGCCTACCGTTATCCCCAGGCTAGGGTTCGCCTTCTTCCATACTTTTGGATCCGTCCAGTCATCGTTTTCGTCCGCGCCGTATATGACGGGGTAAAAGGTGTGGTCTATCTTTCTGCCTTGAATGATGTCCTTTGCTTTTTGGTGCGTTTCGTAGCAGATGGATTTCGTATCCGTTCCCGCAGTAGTGATTAAGAAATACAGCGGTTGCATACGGGCATCACCAGAACCCTTGGTCATAACATCAAAGAGCTTTCGGTTCGGCTGTGTGTGCAACTCGTCAAACACAACCCCGTGTATATTGAAACCGTGCTTGCTGTACGCTTCCGCTGAAAGAACTTGATAGAAACTGTTCTTCGGCAAGTAAACGATACGCTTGCTTGCGGTCAGTATCTTGCACCGCTTGTTCAGGGCAGGACACATTCGTATCATATCCGCAGCGACTTCAAAGACAATCGATGCTTGCCCTCTGTCCGCCGCACAGCCGTACACTTCGGCTCGTTCTTCGCCATCCCCACAAGTAAGCAAAAGAGCGATGCCTGCCGCCAACTCGCTCTTGCCCATCTTCTTGGGTATTTCTATGTACGCAGTGTTGAACTGCCGATAGCCGTTTGGTTTAAGTATTCCGAAAATGTCTCGGATTATCTGTTCTTGCCAATCGATAAGTTCAAACGGCTCTCCTGCCCACGTGCCTTTCGTATGGCAAAGGCACTGTATAAAATTGACTGCGTAGTCCGCCGCCTCCTTGTTGTAAACGGAGTCCTTGGCTTTGAACTTGGTCGGCACATATTTCTTTAGCTTTCTCAAGTAGCCTTGCCTCCCTTATATTTTTGCAAAAGAAAAAGCCGACCTTTCAGTCGACCTTTCGTTTGGTGTTGTCTGTTTTAAGTTTTCGTCAAACCGCTTCTCGGTACTTGTTGCGTTTGACCTGTCTATCTACTTGCCGTAGATACAAAATCATATCGTGGATACGGAAATCTCCGTTCTCCTCGGCTATCAGCCGCTCTTGCTCCATAAACCTTTTCGCCGTTGGGGAGATGTCCGTGCTTTTCGCTCGAATCACTTTGATAAGCGTTTCGGTTACAACCACCCCATCGAAGTTGGGTTGAACGGCTTCAACGTAGTCGCAAATTGTGTTCCGAATTTCCGCCGCCTTCATCCCTTTGACTTCCTTTGCCTTGTACTGCATTTCTTCACCTCTTGCTTTTATTTTCGTAGTCGGCTACCGCCGCTATGATTTCCGTCTTGGTTTCTTCCGCAACCCCGGCAATGTCCAACGCTTCCCGTGTTCCGCAGAGCGGGCAGATTTCTTGATAGTTGTCAAACCTTGAAATCGCAGGTCGCGCCGTGTAGGTCTTTCCGCACTTGGGGCATACTCTCGTCTGTTCCATTCCGCACCGCCTTAATTGTAATCGCGCAGTACCCAGTCAAGGGCTGCTTGTTCGGTCTTGGTCTTGGGTTTGATGTCCCAACCCCTATCGTAGTTCACGACTTCCTTGCCCGTGTTCTCGTTCTTGATGGTCAGCTTGGAAACCCTTCCGCCGTTAATGCCGAACTCCGAACCTTCGTCATACTGCTTTACCCAGTAGCGGAAGGTTATGCCCCTTATCTCGATTCTGCCGTTCTTCCAATGGCTGTCGGTCTGGGGTTGGCTTCCTTCTTCGTAGCAAGGAACATAAAAGCTCTGCTCTTTGCCGTTGATAATCAGGTGAATTGACCTGGGGTTCTGCAAACCCCCTGCCGTTCCCGTTACCGTGCCAAGGGAAAGAACCTCGGCATCTCCGTGCTGCTCTGCAATCTTCTGAAGGCTTGCTATGTACTCGTTTAAGGTTACGAACTTTTTCATACTCTTACCACCTTTTTGGTTTTTCTCTGTGCATCAAATTCGGCTTGTGCTTTCTCGCCCGCTTTTGCGGCAGCGTTGATTGCCGTTCTAGCTTTCGCTTGCGCAATCTCCGCTTTTTCAAAAGCATCGAACTCGGCATCCGTAAGGTTGCCCTTGGAAAGCTCCCAAAGCTCATCGTGCGCTTTCATTGCGCAGTCCGCAGCCATCTTTGCGGTGTCGGCGCAGCTCCAAGCCTTCGTTACAAAACCTTGCTCTGCGTAAGCTACCGCCTTTTCTGCGTAGGTGATGGCGAATTCGCCTTCCCTTTTGCAGGCTTCCTTTGCTTGCTTTTTGGTGCCGTATAATTTTGCCATTTTGATGCTCCTTCGGGGGTTTGCCCCTTCACTTTTTGTAGGTGTATATTAACTCTAAAACGAATATATATCCAGTGATAATCGCAAGAATTATGAAGATTTTATGATTTATTTTTAGGTTTTTTTGCCCCCTTTTTTCAACGAAAAAACCACCCTTTCGGGTGGCTTATTTGGCTTTGTTTACTTGCTGATTACTGCGCTATATCTTGCGTAATCGTAACCTTCGCTGTTCACCAGAATGCTGACCTTGCTGCCCCTTGCGGTAACCTTGATGCAGTGCCAGATTCCGTTCTCGTCCATCCGCATTAAGTTGCGGTTGATTTTGATGAAGTCCTTATCTTCCAAAAGGTCATCGCAGAACGCTGCGAACTCGCCGGGGGACAAGGTTACGGTCTTTTCAATGACCACTTCCCGCTTGGCTTTCGTACCGCTGTAAATCTCGATGCACTTCTTGGCTACTTCCCAATCTTTTACGCTTGCCGCTTTTCTTACCATGTACGCTTTCATTTTCGTTTCTCCTTACCTTAAGCAATGCTCAACATTCCGCTTTTGGAAACCTTGTAGGAAATCTTGCATCCGATTCTTGCTGCCACGTAGATGAGGTTGTCAAGTGCCGTTCTGTAATCCTGCACCGCAGCCTTGTCACCGTACTTTTTGTAGTGGTTGTGGTCTCTTACCAAAATCTCTGCTTTTTCTCTTGCGTATGTTGCGTTCATTGTCGTTGTCTCCTTCGCTTTTTGTATGTGTATATTAACTCTAAAACACTTATATATCCAGTGAATTTCGCAACAATTTTGAACTGTTTTTAAAGATTTTTCAGGTATTTTTCAACGAAAAAACCGCCCGATTAGGGCGGTAATATGCTTTAGTTTCCGTGGTTTTTCGGCATCAGCTTCCGAAAAGAATTCTGCCCGTTTCGAGGACTTCGTAATCGTGCAGCACTTCAATGATGCTCGTGATGTCATCGTACTCGTCTTCTGCGTAGGTGCTTAATTCGTCCCACCATCTTGTTCTCAAAACCTCGCGCCTGTCAACCGCACCAACCGAACCAAGGTTGCTATCGTATGCTTCGGGGTCATAGGTTGCTGCCTCTGCGTTGAAGGCATCTTTCAGTTTCAACCAAAGCTCGTGCGCCTTGCGGTAGGTCTCGGGGTTCGTTACCCCAGTCTTCTTGGCTACCGAGCCAACTCCGAAGGTCGGGAACTTTACCACCGTGTCCATATTCGCAATAACTTCTTCCGCCGTTTTCCATTCATATTTGTAGGTCTTGATGTTTTTCATTTTTCGCTTGTCTCCTTCGCTTTTTGTAGGTGTATATTAACTCTAATACACTTATATATCCAGTGAATTTCGGCAATATAATGAAACTTTTTTGATTAATTTTCGGCTTTTTTTGCACCGAAAAAACCACCCCGAAAGGTGGTTAAAATCGATGATATTGCGGGGGCAATGGTTATTTAGCACTTGTCGGAACAGACGAGCTTTCCGCTGCGTAGGTCAATGAGTATCTCAACATACCGCTCCCGTTCAGAACCTTCGCTGTTCACAACGCAGGTCTCGTAAAAGTCGATTGCCTCTTGGCGGTCATCAAAGGTGCGCTCCTTATCGTAGCAGATGGTCTTGACATAGTTCAGCACCTTGCAAACATCTAAGGGATAGGTTACTGCAAGTCCGCTGCCATTGTCCCAGTCCACGTGAATGTTGCCGATATCGTCAACGCACCTAACCGTTCCCTTTGTGCCAGGGGGCGGCGGTGAAAACGGGTCATCCATTTTGATAAGCTCTACCCTTGCGCCAACAGGATACTGCTGACGAAGGCTTTCAAGTTCGCTTGGTTTAATCATTTGTCCTACCTCCGTGATTAGTTGATTTTGATGATAAAAGCTGGAGCTTTTTCCTGAATCATTTGGTCTGTGTCGGGGTCAATGGTCTGCCTGATGGCAACTTCTTTCATCCCTTCAACCGTGCATCCGTTCTTGATAAACTCCCAAATCGTGTCGATTGCTCCGCTCCAAGTCGAAGTGAATGCAATCTGCTTGATGCCGTACTCTCGGCATTCCTTGACGATGGGTGCCACTTCCTTCGTCCACTTCACATCGTCAAGGACTAGGTCATCCGAGCCGAGTCGCTTGCTCGTGTGGTATGCCCAGTATAAATCTGCGCTGATTTGTTTGAACGCTGCATCGTCCTTCTTTTCTGCAATTTCATCGTACTTCGCAATGGTTATCATTTCTTGCTCCTTCAGGGGTTTGCCCCCTTCGTTTTTGGTAGGTGTATATTAACTCTAACTGGAATATATATCCAGCGATAATCGCAAGAATTATGCAGATTTTTTGATTAAATTTACGATGGCAGCAAGCACAAATTTTACGCACGGCAAGGCTACTCCGTTGCCCCAAAGTTTATACTCGGCGGCGTCGGAATAAGGGTCTTTGATGTACGAAATTATCTGCGACCTTGTCTTCGGCTTTATCTCGCTCCCGGTTGTGATGCGGTAGGTTTCAAACACCTCCGTCCAAAACTCAATGTCCGCTTCCGTGGGTTCTGCAATTCCAAGGTTGCAGCACCAATCGCTAGGGAACCCTTGAAGTCTCGCACACTCCGTGGGTGTCAATCTACGCACCGAATAATCCGTTCCGACCATTCCGTTATGGTAGCCGGGGCAAGTTCCGTTCACCACGGTGTTGCCTTGGTTCTTCAAGACATACTTGCCAACATCACGGCTTGCCGAAGGGTCGAACCCATAAGGCTCACAAACTGCGCCGGGGCCTTTCGCCATAAGCGGAGGTTCGAGTTCTTCTTCGAAGGAAGGTTTGAACTTTGCGTTCGTTCCTTGGTTGAAAGCATCTCTCCCCACTCCGTAGCTAGGAGCGTTGATGACATTCGGGTCTTTATAGTCCCTTGCCATCAGCGTGGGCGATTTCTCTTTTTCGACATCGGTGTAACTGCCCGTGGTCATACAATAAACCGCAGGTTCGCCACCATGCGTACAAGTCAAGGTCGGTGCCTGGTTCTTTGAAACATTGCAAGCCGACTTCCCTCCGCCTTGGTCTACTGCGTAAACTTCCTTGTCATTGGTGTGTTCTTCCACCACCGCAATTCCGCCTTGATTACAAGCAGGGTTTCCGCCGTTCCCGTCAAGCGTTCTTGAAGTTTCCGCCTCGTAGATACCGCTGTTCGGGTTGCTTGATTTCATCGAATTGCTGTCCTTGGCACAGATGCCAAAGGTGCGCTGAATCACGCAGTTGAAGTTGTCCTTGTCGGGCATCCGCTGATTGCCACCTGCGTTCTGCTTTGTGAGCGTGGGCGAGATTTGTCCGCCATCCCAATTGCACGATTCGGCATCAACCACAAACGGCTGATTGTTACCGCCCATTCCATAGGTCGATGCCACAGTCGGCGCAACCTTTAATGGTCCCGTGTACCTTGTGTCCTGGCTATGGTTTTCGTACAGCTCGGGGAACTCGTCACCTTTCTGTTCTTCGTTCAAGATTAACGGAACATTCCCTCCGCCCGTTCCCATTCGAGATGTGAGCGTTTGAACTTTGCCATCTTCCGCTATTCCGACACGGCTGTCCGCAGGATGATTTTCTAGTGATAACGCTGCCGGGACTCTGCTAGCTCGTAGCGTGGGTGATGTTTCTTCTTCGTAGCCGATGCCACGGGACTTGGACGAATGTTCGGTGTTGAACCCCGCCGCCATTACGCAAGGCGGATGATGCGCTTCCGCTCGAAGTGCCGCCACCTTATCTTCGGTAACTCCCATACGGCTTCCGCCTTGGTCGTTCAGCACCACTCCGTTTCTGCCCGAGGACATTCCGCAGTTCACACCGAGCGTTGATTCAACTTCGCACGTTAAACTTGCGTTGTATCCGTCAAAGCCTGTCGCTCGAGCGCAAGCCTCAACACCTCCGGCAGTTCCTTCCCTCGTATCGCTGCTCTCCGCAGTATCCCTTGACAAGCCTTCGGACTCAAATAATATTTGTCCGGCACACTCGCTTCCAAAATCTGCGACAAGGTAGATTCTACGGCGTCTTTGAGGGACTCCGAAGTATTGCGCATCGATTGTGCGCCAAGCGACAGAGTAACCGTCTCCCACGATTTCTCCCGCATAAGTCCACTTCCCACCTTGAGGTTCAGGAATATGTATTTCTGGTTCTTTAACGGAGCAGACTGCTTCGAGAACCGAGCGGAAGTCTTGCCCTTTGTTTGAGCTGAAGGCTCCGGGGACATTTTCCCAAACAATGAACCTTGGATATTTTCCATTGGTCTTTCTCCTCATTTCTTTGATGATGCGTATGGCTTGGTAGAAAAGGTTTGACCTTACTCCGTCTTCCAAGCCTGCTCTCTTCCCCGCAACCGATAGGTCTTGGCAAGGCGAACCAAACGTGATGATATCCACGGGTTCAACCTCGCCGCCATCTATCTTTGAAACATCTCCGTAGTGTTTCACCTGGGGGAAGTGTTTATTCGTTACGGCAACTGCAAACGGCTCAATCTCGGACTTCCACTTGGGTTCAATGCCGCAAAGCACTCCCGCAAGCGGAAAGCCACCCGAGCCATCAAACAGACTGCCCAGTGTTAACTTCGTCATTTTCGTTTAACTCCTTCACGAGTTCCTTGTAAGGTATCTGCTGTCCGCCACGGATGCAGTAAACGTTATCGGCATCGTTGGTGTTCTCCACATACCTGCGAAGAATAACCGATGCGTACTTTTCGTCAAGTTCCATCGTGTAGCAAATGCGGTTTGAAAGTTCGCAAGCCATAAGTGTGGAACCACTACCACCGAAGGTATCCACTACGATTGCGTTCTCTTGCGTTGAGTTCTTCAACGGATAGGAAAGCAAATCAAGCGGTTTACTGGTGGGATGGTTCTCGTTGCGCTTTGGCTTTTTGAAGTTCCAAATCGTGGTCTGCTTTCTGTCGGAATACCAACTATGCTTGCCGTTCTTCAAGAACCCGTAAAGCACAGGCTCGTGCTGCCACTGATAATCACTGCGACCAAGAACGAGCGAGTCCTTAACCCAGATGCAACAACCCGCCAAATGGAAACCTGCGTTCTGGAATGCGTTACGGAAATTCAAGCCTTCGGTGTCAGCGTGGAAAACATATCCCGCCGCCCCCGGCTCTGCGTGTGCGACCATATTCTTGAAAGCCGCAAGCAAGAAGTTGTAAAACTCCTCGTTCTTCAACGAGTCATTCTGTATCTTCAAGCCACTCGAAGATGTGAACGATACTCCGTAGGGCGGGTCGGTCAAGATAAGGTTCGCCTTCTTGCCATCCATCAGAAGGTTGACATCGGCTTCGCTCGTTGCATCACCGCACACAAGTCTGTGCCTTCCGACAACCCACACATCACCACGCTCAACGAAGGATGCCTTCTCCAACGCTTCCGTAAGGTCATAGTCATCGTCTTCAACCTCGGCTTTGTCTTCCGCAAAGAAGTCTGCGAGTTCCTTTTCGTCAAAACCCGTAAGACCAAGGTCGAAGTTCAGACCTTCCAACTCCTGCAATTCTACACGCAGAAGTTCTTCGTCCCAACCCGCATCAAGCGCCATTCGGTTATCCGCCAAGATGTACGCTTTCTTCTGCGCTTCGGTGAGATGGTCAACGAACACACAAGGCACTTTCTTGATGCCTTCCGCCTTCGCCGCCATAACTCTGCCGTGTCCGGCAATAATGGTCAAATCCCTGTCAACGATGACGGGATTAATAAACCCGAACTCACGCAGCGAAGAACGGAGTTTCAAAATCTGTTCTTGACTGTGGGTTCGGGCATTGTTTGCGTAAGGTATTAATTTGTCGGTTGAAACGAGTGTCAGTTCGCTAGTAGTTTTCATCAGACCAACCCCCACTCTGCAAACTTCTCAAAGCCGCCGAGGTCGGTGATGAACTCCCTAGCTATCGCCACGATTTCATCATAGGGTTTTCCGTCAATGTACTCGTCACCGATTGCACAGCACAGTTCAACCGGCACACCCGTTTCTTGCGCTTTGATGAACGCATACACATTCACGCTCACATCCGCTTTCGAGAGGTCTTTGCCGTGCAAGCCACCGCCCGTTACGCTGTCCGCCATATCCGAGCCGAGCTTGCGGTTGGTTGCACCCGTGTCAACATCAGTGCCACCAAACCAATCTCCAAGCGGGTTGACTTCTGCGTTTTTATACTTGCTCGAAAGCTCTGCACTTCTCGCTTGGCTCTGGCATATGATGAGCCTTTCGCCGTTCAGTATGTATTTCCCGTCCGTAGGGTACGCAGCATAGATTTCTCTTGCCACCCTTGCGAGTTCTTTCTGCTCCTTGGTAAGCGGTACACCCCTGAATATGCCGTTGTCACCACACTTGAAACCATCTGCCTGGTTGTCTGCGAGATGCTTGTCTTGCGGCACTTCAACATAGTCCACTGCGATGTTCCCGGCGATGCGTTTTACAAGGTCTTTGACTTCCGACGTTGCCAAGCACACCGAGCTTTCCGCAATGATGTGGCACTTGCCGTGTCCTATCAGAACTTCCACCGCAATCTTGGGGTTCTCCTGGTTGTTGTACGCAAGGTCAACTATCGCACCCGCAATACGGTCAGCCACCTTGTCGGGATGGCTAGGGTTTACTTTTTCAAACATTTTTACTTCCTCCTGGTATTAAGTAATCTTTCCATCAAATCGTCCTGGGGGTTCGCACCTGAATAATCAACAGTGCAGTTGTCCTTGACGATTTGATAAATTTCATTCCATTGCCTTATGGCTTGGTTCATGTATTGAATGCCGATATTGATGAACGGCGAAGGTATCGGCTTACCCGTTGTCGGATGCCTACCCAACATACCGAGTTGGTTCGTCATCTCCTCGCACTGAATCCACCTTGCAGCACAGACCGCGTAACGCTCGATAAGTTGCGGTGAAACTATCGCCGTGCAACCTATCTTCTTCAACCACTGCCAAGTCTCCGTGTAGATTTCCTTGGCTTGAAGTTCGCCGCCATCTCGCTGCTTGGCGGAAAGGAACTCGTGAGGCTCGGGCATTACCACACCTTCCGTGTCGGGAATATCCAGAACCTTTATCGATTTCGCACCACCATCCGCAAGTTTATCAATGACAGGTTTCGGCTTTCTGCCCGCACCTTTTCTTGCACCGCCTTTTCCGCCGATGTTATTCGATTTTGTTGGCACAAAGCCACCTCCTTTATCACGCAAATGCGGATGATTTATTGAAAAATTGCAGGGTTTAATTACCCTTTTGATTTCAATATTTTTGCGTAAGAAACCCCACGCCGATGCCCAAATAAAACATCGCAGAGATTTAACCGCCCCTACCCCTAACGCTCGGAAGGATGGCGGTCACCAAGTTCGATATGGATTTTATTGTGGCAACTTCTGCACAAACTCATCAAGTTGCTGTCTGCGTTTGAACCGCCTCGGTTGACGGGTAAAATGTGGTGGACTTCTTCCACGGCTGTCAACCGCCCTTCTGCAAGGCATCTCTCGCAAAGCGGATGTGCTTTGACGTACCTTGCACGGATGCGTTTCCATTCCCTTCCATACTTCTTGTTATGGTTGGGACTGCGTTGATATTTATTATAACTGTTCGCTGCCTGGCTCTTGTGCTTCTCGCAGTAGGTTTCGTCCGTAAGGTTGGGACAGCCAGGGAAGGCGCATGGTTTTTTCGGTTTGTGCGGCATTCTGCCCTCCAAAAGAATGCGCTAAAATTTTATGCGCATTTCATTGCATAGAAAAAGGCTCGTGAGTTTTCGCCCACAAGCCTCCGTGTGATTTACCACGATACCATTTTAGCATAAAGGAATGTACCACGCAAGTTCCATTGATGTTCCATTGATGTTCCATCGTGTTCCACTCGTGTTCCACTCGTGTTCCATCGTGTTCCGACTTTTGCAAAAATAAAAAAAGACCGCCCTTTTTGAGCGGTCTACAATAAACATCTATGCAACTTATCATTTCTTCGTCAAAAAATTGACGATTGCATCTACTATTTCTGGATGCCAGGCACTTTCATTTAATGCTCTATTTCCAAATATCGAGAACTTTGCACCTTCATCGGTAGTCAACCATCCGTTAGCATAATGAACTAACAACCCCATTTTTTCCATTATCTTGTTTAAGGCGTTTACACTTTTAACATCAAATCCTTTGTTTTGGATTTCTTTAACGATGTCTCTTTTATATAAATCACCCTTAAAATTAAAAGCCATATCGTCCACCTTCCATTTACTGTTTTACCTTGGGAACGCCATCGACATATTCCCATTCGCCTGCCCAGTGTAACTCGCCTTTGAAACCATAGTCCCAATCATAGCCCAAATCTGTGCCTTTCTCGTGTTCGAGAAAAATGTCGGTCAAGTTTGCGCAGTCATTGAATACCGAATCGTCCATTCCTTTTACGCTTTTTGGAATGACCACATATTTCAAGTTATCGCAACACAAGAAAGCCTGCACATCAATGAAAGTTACGGTCTGTGGAATTCTCACTTCGCAAATATCGCTCAAATAAAATGTGCGGAAGGAAATCTCCTTTACTCCCTCGGGAATAATGACGATTTTATCCTTTCCCTTGTACTCCTGTAATATTCCTTGGCTGTCAATATCAAAATCTTCAATGTTGCTCATCTGTTCACCTTCTTTCCTTGCCATTATAGCAGATATCGGCTCAAATGTAAAGGCTTGAAAAAGCAAAAAAGGCACCGCATAACAGATTAAAAGGGTTTCCCCTTCGCCCCTGCCTCAAACGGTGCCAGTGCTATTATTATATTCATTTTTGCTTGCCTTGTCAATTCTTCGGAACGTCGATTTTTTCCAATGCCGCTTTATGCCAACGATTCGCCGTGGTTCTTCCTATGCAGAGTTTTGCACAAACCAAACCCCAGTCTAAATCTTGCAAATATCGAAGTATCAACAGCGCCTTGTAATCTTCGTTTGACAGCTTTTCAATTACTGCCGTTATTTCCGCTTGCAAGGCATCTCGCTGTTCTTTGAGCTTGTCAACCCTTTCTTCAAGTTCGAGAACCTTATGCACCATTTTGGTGAACGGAGCTTCCGTGCTGCGAGTTCTGCTTACTCTCGGCTCATCGTTTGAGGAACTTGCCGTAGAGCAAGCTGCTTCTCTGTAAAAGCCGATATTCATCTCTAGCTTTGCTATTTGTCTGCCAAGCACTGCCGCCTGCGACAAGTATTCCTCCTTTGTCATTTTACTGTTCTAACTCCTTCAACTTCGCTATGAATTTCGTTTGCGGAATAATCGATAAATCGAGAAACCATCCGCTTTTTGCAAAGTCCATTATGCGACCTTTTTCCTTTTCGGCTCTCGTCCGCATAAGTGACCCCTCGGGATAGGTCTTACAAATTTTCACGCACTGCTTATAGTCGGTTAATGCTTGCATCACTATCGCTGCCGCTAAACCCCTAACTCCTACGCTATCCATTGTTGATAACCTCCTCTGTAAATTTTCCGAGCTGATTGACTTCGATGAGTATTCCACATTCGTCTTCGTACACCCAGCTCTTTTCCGCAGTCTCTCTTACGACTTGCGCATCGTCTATCCAAAACCCTACTTCCGTCATACAGTCCTTGAGCATTTTTTCGAGATTGTCGGTATCGGGTTTCGTTATCCGCCACTCATTCGCCTTATGCGACTTACCTTTCGGAAACCGCCACGAGACTTTCAGCTCAATTGCACCCTCCATCGGTTCTTGCGGTTTGAAAGGTCGCAAATGCCGGATTATTTCCGCTTGCGCAACCTTGACATTTTCGGGTTTATAGAAGAACGGTCTTCCGCGCACTATCTTGACCTTGCGTTCCTGCGCCGTTACTGTCGGCGGAATCATCAAGAGAAAAATCTTCATTTCTGTTGCCTCCTCGTTTTTGTCAGAAAGGTTAAGAGCCAATAAACGGGAGGTGTTTGGGGATAGGACGGACTTTGAGTCCTATCCTACAAACCCTCTCCGTATTGGCGGCGTCAGTTGCTATTTATAAGCCCTTTCTGCCAGTTTTTTTCTGCCGCCAAAATTGCGC
>Ga0209064_1002111_pt1 | contig 24396 bp, 20 predicted proteins | sample Inofromicrocosms_FD_187498 | JGI IMG/M metagenome (GOLD analysis project Ga0209064, IMG submission 187498) | Mouse cecum microbial communities from Vienna, Austria - Inoculum for glucosamine and mucus D2O microcosms (SPAdes) (version 2) | ecosystem: Host-associated > Mammals > Digestive system >... | reverse complement strand
GAATATATCGAGTATTACAACAATAAAAGAATCAAATCCCGGTTAAATGGAAAGAGTCCGGTGCAATACCGAACTCTTTCATTAATCGGATAATGTTTAACCCGTCTAACTTTTGGGGGGCACTTCAATATCACGGACTGTTTTTTTGTTTTTTACAGGTTAATTTGTAAATTTGCGTTTGCAAGCGGCGCGATGCCGCGGGGCGGTTACACTACCTTGGCAATTCGGCCCGCAGGCTGAAAGTAGTGGGACGGCTCACCGCCCTGTAATTCGTTTATTAACAAGTCGATTTCCCGTCGGTTGGCAGAATAATCCCCAAAATATGGGACTTTTTGATTCTCTTAAAAAGAAAGCGAAACAGTTTGGCCTCGATGAAGCGGTCGATGCCTTAGACGCCATTGATTCTGTCAAGAAAACCCTTGGTGACCTCAAAGGCGACGGTCTCAAAAAGAAGGCTCGTGAACTCGGCCTGTCATCCGAAGCTCTCGAAGACCTTGGTCTCGACGATATCACCTCGACTGTCAAGTCATTTTTTTCCAAGCAGACACAAAGTGAGAGTGAGGCAGAAGAGCATCGAGAGAGTGATGAAGACGTGCGTCGCCGTTTCGAGCAAGAACGCCTCCGCCACATGTCACCCGAAGCTCGCCGCCGCTACATGCAGGTTCGCCGCAGCCAAGCCGAGGAAGCAGAACGAGAAGAAGCCGAGCAGGCACGCCGCGCCGAGGAAGCGGAGCGCGAGGAGGCCGGAAACGAACGTCGTCGCGGACTCAAACAGAGCTTCACATATGAACTGAGCGACAGCGGCACCATACGAGATCTTCAAGAAGCCTTCACCGAGGACTATCCTTATCTTCGTATCGGCGTGTACATGGTAAAGACCGGGCAGAGCGCCGACAGGGATGGAGGCAAAATTTCGAATATCGACAGCGATACTGCTTTTGGCAACATCCGTTCGTTCAAAGGCGAGTGCGAGGTTGAGATTTGCGGCGGCGACTCGCCCAAAGATCTCGAGGCCCACTTCCGCAAGGTGTCGGGACTTGTAATAAAGATATGTTACAACGATGAGGACAATCACCGTTACTACATAAGCAAAGACTCTGATTGGTACACCGAGCCGATCTACGACATCAATTGCGCGTTCCGCGACCAAGGCTACGAAAAGGCCGACATATCATAAATCTGAATTATCAAGCATAAATCGATAAATATAATCATTGAGTGTAGGGACGCACGGCTCGTGCGTCCGTCACACATTTAGTACCTGCGATGGAGGAATATAAGGAAATCGAGGCTCGTGGCGGCCGACGGCCATTTACGTTCGACCGCGTGGTCAGGCTCATCATCACGCTGGGCATGGTCGTGGCCGCGATGTGGCTCATCAACCGCCTCAGCGGCGTGCTTCTGCCCTTCCTGGTGGCCTGGCTCATGGCCTATCTGCTCGAGCCTTTCGTGCAGCGCAACCGCCGTATGCTCCGGCTCAAAGGGCGCATTGTGGCCATCACCATCACGTTGATAGAAGCCCTTCTGCTGTTCACGCTCCTTGGCGTTGTGTTCCTGCCGTCGATTTTCGACGAATTGCATCAGGTGGCCGCAATGGTGAAGAACTATGCCTCGTCGGCTGCCGATGTCAGGTTCATTCCCGCCGGAGTGCACGATTTCCTGCGCGAGCATATCGATTTCAACCATATCTCCGACCAGATGACACGCCAGGACTTCAAGTCGATATTCGAATACCTCTGGCGCATGATTTCCGGAGGCGTGAGCATGGTGCTGAGCCTGCTCAACTGGTTCCTGGTAATACTCTATCTCGTGTTTATAATGCTCGACTACGAGAAGCTGCTCGACGGCTTCCGCCATATGGTGCCGCCGCGCTACCGCTCGCGTGTCTTCGCCGTGGCCGACGATGTGAAACGCTCGATGAACCATTATTTCCGCGGCCAGTCGCTCGTGGCCCTTTGCGTGGGCGTGCTGTTCAGCATCGGATTCCTCATCATAGGCATGCCCCTGGCCGTGGTGCTCGGCATGTTTATCGGCCTGCTCAACATGGTGCCTTATCTCCAATTGATTTCCATAATACCCACGACCATCCTCTGCCTCGTGTGCTCGATTCAGGGCGACGTGGCTTTCTGGACCATCTGGTGGGAGTGCATGGCCGTGTATATCGTGGTGCAAGCCATCCAGGACCTTTTCCTCACGCCCAAAATCATGGGCAAGGCCATGGGCCTGAATCCCGCCATAATCCTGCTGTCGCTGTCGGTATGGGGCTCGCTGCTCGGCTTCATCGGCCTTATCATAGCCCTGCCGCTCACCACACTTGTGCTCGCCTACTACAACCGTTATATCATTCATCGCAACAGAATACACCAATGACAGTCGATTTCAACAAATATACATTCCACACCGAGATGGATGTCCGCGACTATGAGGTCGACATCGAGGGCATCGTAAACAATGCCGTCTACCTCAACTACATGGAGCATACGCGCCATCTTTTCTGCCGCGAGGCCGGATTCCCGTTCAACGAGATGCACGACCGTGGCATCGACCCCGTGGCCGCGCGCATCGAGATTGACTACCGTACCCCCCTGCGCATGACCGACCGCTTTGTCTCATGCCTCGACATAGGCCGCGAAGGCCCCCTGTTCGTATTCGACCAGTGGATATACCGGGCCGACGGCGTGCTCGCCGCCCATGGCCGCGTTAAAATAGCCACATTGCGCGATGGACGCCTCACCCGCGGCGAAGACCTGATGCCCGTATTCGAAAAATATCTCAAATGAACGCGGACGCTATCAGCAGGCAGATGAAGATTGCCCTGTCGATGTTCAAAAAACTGAACCTGTCGACAGCTCGGGAAGCCATTGCCCGGGCCGGAGGGCTCGACCGCTTCTTCTCCATGTCTGATGCGGAAATGGCCGCGGCCGGCATAGGCGCCGATGCATTCGGCATGAGTCGCCGCCGGGCTCTCATGAAAGACGCCGGAGCAGAAATGGCCTTTGCCGCAAATTCACATATCGACACGCTGTTTTGTCTCGACGAAGACTATCCGCGCCGTCTCGCCCTGTGCGACGACGCGCCGGTTTTGCTCTACCGCCTCGGCTCATGCAATCTCGACTCGGCCCACATGGTGGCTATCGTAGGCACACGTCATGCCACGGCGCAAGGCGTCGACTTCACCCGCCGTTTTGTCGCCGACCTGGCCGCGAAAATCCCCGATTTGGTCATAGTGAGCGGCTTGGCCTACGGCATCGACATAGCCGCCCATCGCGCCGCCCTCGACGCAGGCGTGCCCACGGTGGCCGTCGTGGCCCACGGCCTCGACTCCATCTACCCCTCGGCCCACCGCCAGTCTGCCGCCGAGATTGTGCGCAGCGGGGGAGCCATCGTCACCGAGTACCCGTCGGGCACCGCGATAATGAAACCATATTTCCTGGCCCGCAACCGCATCGTGGCCGGATTGTGCGACTGCACCGTCGTGGTAGAGTCGGCTGCTCATGGCGGTGCGCTTGCCACAGCCCGCATTGCCTCCGACTACAACCGCGACGTATTTGCCGTGCCCGGACGCCTGTCCGACCCTTACAGCGCAGGCACCAACCGCCTCATTGCCTCCCGCACGGCATCCCTGCTCCCCGATGCCGATTTCCTCATCCAAGCCATGGGCTGGACCCCGGCCGCAGCTCCCGCCAATGAGGAGCCGCGCCTTTTTCGCCCCGTATCCGACGAGGAGCAACGCCTGCTCGACATCGTCGCCGCTAACCCTACATTCACATCTGCCGACATCGCCGCGGCACTCGCCCTGCCATATGCCCGCGTGGCCGACATGCTGTTCCGCATGGAAATGGACGACATGCTCATATCAATACCCGGCGGACGCTACGCCCTGCCCAACTATTGACTCCTCCGCGACGTTTAATATACACAACCTAAAAAGCAACTGCCATGATTAAAAGAATCATCCCGGAATCAGAACTCATCATCAACCCCGACGGCTCGGTGTTCCACCTCCACCTCCGTCCCGACCAACTCACCGACAATATAATCCTCGTAGGCGACCCCGGACGCGTCGACATGGTGGCCGAATTTTTCGACACCAAGACCTTTGAAGTATCGGCCCGAGAGTTCCACACCATCGGCGGCACCTACAACGGCCGGCCCATCATGTGCATAAGCCACGGCATCGGACCCGACAATATCGACATCGTAATCACCGAACTCGACGCCCTGGCAAATGTCGACTTCGACACGCGCGAAATACGCGACACTCACCGCACCCTCACAATGGTGCGCATCGGCACATCCGGAGCACTCCAGCCCGAACTCTCGATCGGCACACCCGTCATCGCCGAAAAATCAATAGGCTTCGACGGCGTGCTCAACTACTATGCAGGACGCAACTCCGTGGCCGACCTCGAATTCGAACACGCCCTCTGCCGCCACACCGACTGGAATCCCCTTTGGGCAAAACCCTACGTCGTCGATGCCGACGCTGAACTCGTCGAGCGCATAGGAGGCACCGACATGGTGCGCGGCAACACCATCTCCGCCGTCGGATTCTACGGCCCCCAAGGACGCCGCGTGCGCCTCGACCTGGCCAACCCCGACCTCAACCACCGCATCGAGGAATTCCGATTCAACGGACGAAAAATCACCAACTACGAGATGGAATCCGCCCCTCTCCAAGGGCTCGGACGCCTCATGGGACACAAGTGCATGACCGTATGCTCCATCATCGCCAACCGATTCAACACCGAAGCCAACCCCAACTACAAATCCGGCGTCCGCGACCTCGTCGCCACCGTCCTCGACCGCCTCTGAAATCGGCCACTTTCGACATAATTCGATTTATCTCGATTTAAGTCGAAATATCTCGAAATAAATCGATTAGATTAAATGCTGGAAACAATCTTAGCCGCCGTGGTGGCTGCCGCAGCCGCGGCGGCCGCCACTTTTTGGGCAGTAAGCCGCGCCCAAAGCCGCAGCCGCGACGACATGCGCCGCCTCGCCGAAGAAATATTCAACGCCAACTCGCGCCAATTCCGCGCCGACTCCGAGCAGCGCATCGGCGAGCTCCTCGACCCCATACGCCGCGACTTCACACGCTTCGAGACAGCCTTCACCGAATCATTCAGCCGCGAAGCCCGCGAGCGATACTCGCTCAAAGAGCAGATACGTTCGCTCATCGACCTCAACGACACAATAGGCCGAGAGGCGCGCCAGCTCACATCCGCTCTCAAAGGCAACACACTCGTGCAAGGCCAATGGGGAGAAATGATTCTACGCACCATCCTCGAGAAATCCGGCCTCCGCCCCGGCGAAGAATTCACAATGCAAGAAGCCGCCGCATCTGTCGACGGCGACCGCCTCCGCGCCGACGCCGTCGTGACATACCCCGACGGACGTCGCATCGTCATCGACTCAAAAGTCTCGATAAAAGCCTACCTCGAAATGGCCGAGGCCGCCGACCCCGCTGCCCGTTCGGCGCTCGCCCGCCGGCATGTCGACTCCGTGCGCCGGCATATCAACGAACTGCGCGACAAATCATACCAAGACTACATCGGCGACGCACGCGCCGACTTCGTGCTCATGTTCATCCCCAACGAAGGCGCATACATGGCCGCCATGCAGACCGATCCGCGCCTGTGGGAATACGCCTACGACTGCCGCGTCGTCGTCGTATCACCCACCCACCTCATGTCCGTGCTGAAACTCGTCGAGCAGACATGGCAGACCGACCGCCAGAACGCCAACGCCCGCGAGATAGCCCTCGAAGGCGGCCGCCTCATCGACAAACTCGCCGCCTTCCTCGCCGACATGGACCGCATCTCCTCATCCATCGACGCCACCCGCCGCGCCTACGACGCCGCCCTCACCAAACTCAACGGCCGCGGCGGCATCCGCTCCAAAGCCGAGACCCTCCGCCGCCTCGGCGCCAAATCCACCCGCTCCCTCCCCCCCCTTCCCGACACCGAAGAAAACCCCTAATCCCCCGCATTTCAAAGTGCCATCTCTCCACCACCAATGTAGGGACGCACGGCCCGTGCGTCCGCCCTCACCCCCGACCTCGAATGTTATCGGAGCTGTTTGTAGGGAAGTGATAAATCACGCCCTAATCGGATTCGGAAAACAAAACTCCACCCCCGGCTACACTCTTGAAGCACGTAGTGCTTCAAGAGTGTAGCCGGGGGTGGAGCGACAGCGCAACCCCCGGGTATCGGCATTGGCATCATCCGTGGTATTGGAGCGGAACGAAGTCGAGCGTTCTGCACCACGGTTGGCATTTTCGAACGCTCCGGCCGGCCTCCGCTCTAATCCCCGGTTGTCGGCAACCGGAGGGTTTGGAGCGTGACGTTCTATACCTCAGTTGCCCTACTGATAAAAAAACACGTTTAAAGGTTGCCTATGGCAACCTTTAAACGTGTTTTTTTATCAGTGTGTACGGTTTAGAACAGCGACCAGGAGACGGTGAGGCCGGCCATGACGATGGAGACCATCGACATGAGCTTGATGAGGATGTTGAGCGAGGGGCCGGAGGTGTCTTTGAAGGGGTCGCCTACGGTGTCGCCGACTACGGTGGCCTTGTGCACGTCGGAGCCTTTGCCGCCGAAGTTGCCTTCCTCGACATATTTCTTGGCGTTGTCCCACGCGCCGCCGGCGTTGGCCATGAAGATGGCAAGAACGAAGCCTGCGGCGAGGCCGCCGGTGAGCAGGCCTATCACGCCGGGCACGCCGAAGATGATGCCCACAAGGATAGGCACGGCTATGGCGAGAAGCGACGGGAACACCATCTCGCGCTGCGCTCCCTTGGTGGAAATCTGCACGCAACGTGCATAGTCAGGCTCGGCCTCGCCGGTGAGGATGCCTTTGATCTCGCGGAACTGGCGGCGCACTTCCTCCACCATGTGAGCGGCGGCGCGACCCACGGCGTTCATCGTTAGGCCGCAGAACAGGAAGGCCATCATCGCGCCGATAAACATGCCCGAAAGCACCAGCGGGTTCATCAGCGTAACGTCGTAGTAGGTCATGAAGTCGGTAAACGATGCCTCTTTGAGGTTGACAAGGTTGGGTTCGAGAGCAGTGCCGAGATTGATGGTGGTGTTGCCGAGGCGTTCGAGGCCGATGCGGATTTCCTCAATGTAGGATGCCAGCAGGGCAAGGCCGGTGAGGGCGGCCGAACCGATGGCGAAGCCTTTGCCGGTGGCGGCGGTGGTGTTGCCAAGCGAGTCGAGAGCGTCGGTGCGTCGGCGCACTTCCTTGCCAAGACCCGACATTTCGGCGTTGCCGCCGGCATTGTCGGCGATGGGGCCGTAGGCGTCGGTGGCGAGGGTGATGCCCAGGGTCGAGAGCATGCCCACGGCGGCGATGCCGATGCCGTAGAGGCCCATGCCCACGTTGTGGATATCGAAGCCCGAAGCCAGCCAGAACGACAGAATGATGCCGGCCACAACGGCTATTACCGGTATGGCTGTCGACACCATGCCAAGGCCGATGCCGGAGATAATTACGGTGGCAGGGCCTGTCTCGCCACTCTTCGACAGGCGGCGTGTGGGTTCGTAAGACTGCGAGGTGTAGTATTCGGTAGAGCGGCCGATGACGATGCCGACGAGCAGGCCTACGACAACGGCGAGCGAGATATTCACCCAATTCTCAATATTGAGAAGCCAAAGGATGCCGAAAGTGGCAACAACAATGAGGGCCGACGACAGGTTGGTGCCAAGCGAGAGCGAGCCCAGCAGGTCCTTCATCGTGGCGTTTTCCTTGGTACGCACCGAGAAGATGCCGATAATCGACAGCACGATGCCTACGGCTGCGATGAGCATCGGGGCCACTACGGCCTTATATTGCATCTCTACATTGCCCGAGGCCATGAACGCTGCTGCGCCGAGTGCCGAGGTGGCGAGGATTGAGCCGCAGTACGATTCATAGAGGTCGGCGCCCATGCCGGCAACGTCGCCCACGTTGTCGCCTACATTGTCGGCGATGGTGGCCGGGTTGCGGGGGTCGTCCTCGGGGATGGCGTTCTCCACTTTGCCAACGAGGTCGGCGCCCACGTCGGCTGCCTTCGTGTAGATGCCGCCGCCCACGCGGGCAAAGAGTGCCTGTGTGGAGGCGCCCATGCCAAAGGTAAGCATGGTGGTGGTGATCATGCACAGTTTGGCTGTGGGAGCCATTGCGTCCTCGGGGATGCAATAGTCAAGCAGCAGATACCAGAACGATATGTCGAGCAATCCGAGGCCCACTACGACAAGACCCATCACTGCGCCCGAACGGAAGGCCACGCGAAGGCCGCGGTTGAGCGAGTTGCGGGCGGCATTAGCCGTACGTGCCGACGCGTTGGTGGCAGTCTTCATGCCAAGATAGCCCGAGAGTCCCGAGAAAAAGCCGCCCGTGAGGAACGCCACGGGCACCCAGGCGTTCTGTAAGTTAAAGCCGTAGGCCATCACGGCAAACAGCACGACCAGGCCGGCAAACACCCAGCCCACAATCTTGTATTGCTGCCGGAGATACGACATCGCGCCCTTGCGCACAAACGACGCGATTCGGGCCATTTGCTCGGTGCCTTCGCTCTCGCGCATGGTCTGACGATAGAAGAACCATGCCAGGGCAAGGGCAACAACCGACGCCGCGGGCACGATCCAGAATAACATTTGATCCATAGGATGATTTTGGTTAAGGTAAGAAGAATATGGTATTATTCTGCAAACTTACAAAAAAATTACGCAAATTCCAAATTTCTGAAATTTGCGCAATTTGTGCAATTTGCGGTTCAGGGACAAATCTGCGGTTTAGGATTTCAGTTTTTTGAGGAGGCGTTCGGGGTGCTCGAGCTCGGCGATGAGGATGTCGACCAGGGTGCAGGGGTGGTGGGAGGCGTAGTCGGTGCTTCCGGCGAAACGGCGGCGGAGACGGCGGGCGTGGCGGGCGGCCATCTCGCGGTCGCCGTAGGTCTCCATTATGCGGTAGAGTTTGGGGTCGGCTTTCTGGTAGTGGTAGTTGCGGCGTCCGGTGGCTTGGCGTATGGCGTGCTCGAGCATCACGATGCAGCGGTCGCGCGGGATGCGGTCGCCGGGGGCCTGGAAGTGCAGGAGGTACCAGAGCTCGAACGATTCGTTGGACCACGCCACTTGCAGCCCGTTTTGGCGGGCGAGCTCGATGGCCTTGTTGAAGTCGGGGAAGTCGTCGCGGTCGAAAACGAGCCACACGCGGTCGAAGGGGTTGGTGCGGCGTGCTTCGATTTCTTTGCGCAGGGCGAGTGTCCGGCGCACGAGCGAGCATGTGCCGCGGCCTTCGCCGCGCACTTCTTCCTCGCGGATTTCCGACTGGCAGTCGCGGACAAAGGCGTTGAGATAGTTGGGTTCTGTCTTTTGCCCTTCGCACACTATGAGGAAGCGCACGATTTTATCGCGCGTGTTCTCGCGCCGGCGTCCGGCGGCGCGTGGGCGGCTCATCTGCGCCTTGGCCTGTTGGAGGGGAGAAGACATGGCAAAAAGAAAGTTTAAGGTATGAGTGATGGGGGAAAAGGTGTTAAGGTCATTAAGATCCTTAAAGACCTTAATGACCTTAAAGAATTCAAGATAGCAGCTCCACGCCGATGCCGGGGCGGTCGGCGGGAATGGAGACTTGGCCGTCGACGATTTTTATGCCGTCGAAGCGGTCGTTGGATATGAGGAGGTTGCCGTCGAGGTCGGCCCAGTCTACCATGGGCGCGAGCTGGGCGGCGGCTGTAACGGCACATGATGTCTCGGTCATGCAGCCGAGCATCACTTTCATGCCAAGTGCTCGGGCGAGCACGGCCATCTTGTAGGCTTCGTGGAGGCCTGTCGATTTCATGAGTTTGATGTTGATGCCGTCGTAGGCTCCGGCTGCGCGCTGCACGTCGGGCAGGCGCTGGAGAAATTCGTCGGCGATGAGGGGCAGCGGCGAGCGTTCGCGCAGCCATGCCGTCTCGTCGAGCATTTCCTTGGGCATGGGTTGCTCCACAAACAGGCAGTTGCGCTCCGAAAGCCACTCGCACATATCGAGGGCCTGGCCTTTATCGCTCCACCCTTGGTTGGCGTCGACGCAGATGGCCACGTCGGACACTTCGCGAAGCCGCTCGACAAGTTCTTTGTCGTGGCCGAGTCCCATTTTTACTTTCACCACCTTGAAGCCTTCTGTCTCTTCGATTTCGCGGCGCATCTCCTCGGGGTCGTCCTGCCAGGAGATGGTGATGGATGTGTTGGGCGCTTTTTTTGGGTCGAGGCCCCATATCTTGTACCACGGCTGGCCCATGATTTTGCCGGTGAGGTCGTGGAGGGCTATGTCTACGGATGCTTTGGCGGCGCGGTTGTCGGGCGCGATGGATTCGAGGTATTCGTGGATATTTTCGGTGTCGAAGGGGTCGAACTGCGTAAGGTCGACTTTCGACAGGAACTGCGACACGGAGTCGACCGATTCGCCCAGATAAGGCGGCATCGACGCCTCGCCGTAGCCCACGATGCCGTCATATTCAATCTGCACCTGCACGTCGGGCGTGGTGGTGCGCTGCGACTTGGCAAGGTTGAAGGCGTGGCGCAGCTGCAATTCGTATGGTTCGAACGACAGGTTCATTTTGCCGGAACGTGCGGTCTGTTTGGTGGCCGAGCCGCAGGCCGAGAAACTTATGGGTGATACTGCCACGGCGGCTCCAAGGCCCATTGTGCGCAGGAAATTACGTCGGTTCATGGTAGTGGGGGAGTTGAGGAGTTGTGAAGTTGGGGAGATTAGAAATACCAGGGATGGTTGCGGACGTGTGTTATGCCCGGTGTGCCTTCCGAGCCGGCGATACGCACGGCGTGGAGGAATGGAGTGGTGAGATATGAGGGCGACTCGGGGTCGACGCTGTTGCGCTTTACCCGGCCCGAGGAATGTACGTAGTTGCCGTCGTGGTCGTAGATTGCCACGTGGGTCACGCGGCCGGTCTTGGCGTTGCCGAAGAACAGGAGGTCGCCGGCTTGGCATGTGCGCCAGTCCTTGGCTTCGATGCGGCGGCCGGTCTTGGCTTGCTGCGAGGCGTCGCGCATAAGGATGATGCCGTTGGCGAGATACGACACCTTGGCCAGGCCGGAGCAGTCGAGCGATTTGGCCGATGTGCCGCCCCAGAGATAGGGCGTGCCCTCCATCGAGTAGGCTACGTCGAGGATAACGTCGGGGTTGAAATCCTGTGCGGCCCATTGCGATATTTCTGTGAGGTCGGCTGCGTCGGCCCAGCCCTTGCGGCCGTCGGGGAGGGTGATTTCGACGCGGCCGTTTACCGGGGCGTCGAGCGAGCCTTCCACGATGTTGCCGTTTACAAGGTCGGTTACAGCCTCGCGTAGACCCGTGGCCGTGGGCGACGAGTAGGCGCGTGTCTGATAGGGTGCGGTGACTACGAGACGCGGGGCCTTGCGCCACGCTTCCATTTCGGCGGCGGTCTTTTCAGCAAGGGAGTTGTCGACGATGTAGCCTGTGTAGCCGTCGGGAGTCTCGACGCTCCACCAGTCGCCGTCTTTTTCGAGCACGCGCAGAGGCATGCCCATTATGGCTTGCGACACCAATTCGGATGAGTGTCCGGGCTTGGCGCGCATGCACGCCACGGAGATGCGGGGCAGAGCCCAGTTGTCTTGTGCTATCGCGCCGAGGCATACGAGCGATGAAAGCAGGATGCAGAGGAGGTGTTTCATTTGGTTACGGTTTCGGGTGTTACGGATATTAATTCAAGGTGTTGGTCCCAGCCGGGATAGAAAAGGTTGCCGCGCGACGATTCTACTTCGCCCATCTGGGCGTCGACTGTCTCGGAGCGGACGAAGCGTTTGGGAGGGAAGAAATCGCCGCACACGCCTTGGTTGGCGGCAAAGCGGTGGGCGTCCATGCCCGTGGAATAGAAATTGCGCACGGCCTCGGAGGCGGCGTTGGCATATCGGCCAAACGACACGTCGACAGGCACCCAGCCCACGCCTTCGAAGTAGACTTCGGCCCAGTCGTGAAGATTTTTTTCGCCGGGGTGGAGCATCCAGCCGCTTTCCCAGCGGGCCGGCACGCCGAGCGAGCGCATCAGCGAGATATAGAGCAGCGACACTTGGCCGCAGTCGCCATGGCCGGTTTCAATGACGTAACGCGGGATGCACGGGATGGTGGAATACTCGCGCGCTCCGGCCCATGGGTATTGCACTATGTAGTCGTAGACAAGTTCGCTTTGGCGGAACGGGTTGGTCTCCGAGCCTACGATTTGGTGGGCGAGCGAGTCAAGGCCGACGATATGCGGAGCCTCGAAGGCGGTGTAGCGGCGGTAGAGGTCGCTTTCCTTGTCGTAGGGCTTCATGTCGGCGAGGATGCGCTCGGGAGCGAAATACTGGCCGGAGGTGACAAATTCGGCCTCGTATTCAAAATGAGTCGTATCGCCCTCCGATACAGGTGCTTCGAAGTAGATGGTGCGGTGCACGCTCTGCTCCGGAGTGGAAATCACATATGGCCCCGATGCGGAAATAAGGCGGATGTCGCGCTGCCGCTGCGACTCGATGGGGAAAGGCATCCACACGCGCAGTGTGTCGCCGCTCAGGACGGGGTCGTAGGGCACGTCGATTGAGAAACGGTAATGCACGCGATGGGCGCCGCCGTCGGCAAGCAGCCCTTGCGATGCGCGTATCACGGAATCTGCATAGGCGCGGCGCGCCTCCGACGATTCGGCTCCGCGGCAAGTCCATGAGCCGCGAAGCGCGGGATGCAGCAGCGAGATGTTGCGCACCGACTTGCGGTGCATACGCTCGGTGCCGTCGATGGTGGCAAGTTCCACGATGCCTTGGGCGGCAAGCGCGCGGATGCTGTCGGCCGTTATGCCGGGAATCTTCTCCTGCAAAGCCTCTACGGCCTCGGGCATCGTGAGAGAGAAGTCGGCGAGCAGACGTGAATGTATGGCCGCTGCCGAGTCCTGTTCGAGCCACGAAGGAATCTCGGCGTCGGACACGGAGGCGGATTTGGAGCATCCGGCGAGCACTGCGCCTGCGGCGAGGATGCAGAGAAGATTTTTCATTTGGAAATTTTTAAATCGAATTATTTCGATATAAGTCGAGATAAATCGAGATATTTCGAATTAAATCGATCGAATTAAATCGATTTAAGCCGAAATATCTCGATATGAATCGATTGATTATTTTAATTCTTGTTTAATCTTTTCGCCGAGGGCTTCCGCTTCCTCGCGGGTGTGGGCCTCGGAGTAGATGCGGATGATGGGCTCGGTGTTCGACTTGCGAAGATGCACCCATGAGTCGGCAAAGTCGATTTTCACGCCGTCGATGGTGGTGAGCCGTTCGTTGGAGAATTTCTCTTTTACGCGTTCGAGGATGGCGTCGACGTCGATGTCGGGCGTGAGCTCAACTTTTGTCTTGGCGATATAGTAGGAGGGGAGGGCGGCGCGAATCTCGCTTACTTTCTTGCCCGATTTCGCCATCATGGTAAGGAAGAGGGCCACGCCCACGAGAGCGTCGCGGCCATAGTGCGACTCGGGGTAGATAACGCCGCCGTTGCCTTCGCCGCCGATTACGGCGCCGTTCTTGCGCATGAGGGTGGTGACATTTACCTCGCCTACGGCAGCGGCCTCGTATTTTCCGCCGTGGGCTTCGGTTACGTCGCGCAGGGCGCGCGACGACGATAGATTCGACACGGTATTGCCCGGAGTATGGCTCAGGACATAGTCGGCTATGGAGACGAGAGTGTATTCCTCGCCGAACATGCGGCCGTCTTCCATGATTATGGCGAGGCGGTCGACATCGGGGTCGACAACGAAGGCCACGTCGGCCACGCCTGTTGCCATCAGTTCGGAAATGCCGGTGAGGTTTTCGGGGATAGGCTCGGGAGTGTGGGCAAATTTGCCGGTAGGCTCGCAGTTGAGCTCAATCACTTCCTCAACGCCGAGGGCGCGGAGAAGTTGGGGTATTACCACGCCGCCCACAGAGTTTACGGCATCGACAGCCACGCGGAAGTGAGCGTTGCGTATGGCCTCGACATCGACCAGGCGCAGGTCGAGCACCGAGCGGATGTGGCGCGCGGCATAGGTGTTGTTGGTGTACTCATGTCCGAGGTCGTCCACTTCGGCAAAGTCGAAATCGTCGGCTTCTGCCAGGGCAAGCACCTGCTGGCCTTGCTCGGCGTCGAGGAACTCGCCGCGGGCGTTGAGCAGTTTGAGCGCGTTCCAGTGCTTGGGGTTGTGGGAGGCTGTGATGATGATGCCGCCGAGAGCGTTATCGCCCACAACGGCGAGTTCGGTGGTGGGGGTGGTGGCCAAGCCGATATTCACCACATCGAGGCCCATGCCGCAAAGGGTGCCGACAACCACGTCGTTTACCATCCGGCCCGAGAGGCGGGCGTCGCGGCCCACCACGATGGTGCCTTTCTTCGCACCCGACGAGCGTTTGATGAATGTGGCGTATGCCGCTGTGAATTTCGCAATGTCGACGGGATTAAGTCCGTCGCCGGCACGGCCGCCTATTGTGCCACGTATGCCGGATATGGATTTGATGAGTGACATTCTCGATAAGTATAAGGTAAAAGTTATAAGTTACAAATTATTAAGGGCTTTAAAGACTTTAAGGTCATTAAACTCCCCAACTTCCCGACTTTTATGTCTGGGGCTTGAAGTAGCGCACCTTGTAGAGGAAAGGCTGCACGTTGGATATTTCGTTGTAGAGGCCGGCCTGCGACTTTATCACAAGATTCACCTCGCAGTCGATGGGCAGGTAGCGCAGGGGCATCTGCAAGCCCGAGCCCCACTGGTACGACGACTGGCTCGATGTGTTGCCGAAACGGAACGACGCGCTGCCGTAGGTCAAGTCGGTGTCGTTGCCCGAGCCGGGGCCGAGTTTGCCGTCGGCATATTCGTAGAGATTGTAGCGCGTGAAGCGGAAATAAATGAGCTGGTCGTCTTCGGCCATGTTGTCCTTGGTGCCTTCGCTGATCACCTGCATGTACACGTTGCCGTCTTCGTCGAGCTGGTAATAGGGGGCTGTCTGGCCCGATTCGAAAGTCTTGTTGTCGGGGTCGTAGCCTACAACCCGCTGGTCGGCGAGGAAGGCGTTGGTGGCGATGTTCTCGTCGGTGAGCAGCTCGGCATACGACTTGTCGTCGTCGCACGATGTAGCGGCGGCGGCGACGGCCAAGGCCAGTGCCCAGCGGCATGACAGTTTGATAAGTTTCATTTTATGTAAAGTTTTTTATTTTCAGGTAAGATGCGGTGGAACACCTCTATGGCCTGCTCCATCGAGCCGCGGAATTCGCCTCCCGCGGCATTTTTGTGGCCTCCTCCGCCGAAATATTTCGAGCAGATTATGTCGCATGGGAAATCGCCAACCGAGCGCATCGACACTTTTATGTAGTGCTCCTCCTCGCGGAGAAAGATGCTGTAACGTATGCCGGGTATGGCGAGCGGACGGTTTACGAGACCTTCGGTGTCGCCGCGCGTATAGTGCATGCGGTTCAACTCCTCGCGCGTGAGCCAGATAAGCGCCGCGCCCATGTCGCGGTTCACTTCCATCTTGCGCGAGGTGGCATAGCCCTGGATGCGGAGATACGATTCCGGGAACGTGTCGAAAAGACGCCGCGAGAGGTCGTCGCGGTTGGCACCCATTTCGAGCAGGCGGGCCACGATGAGGTAGATTTCCGGGTCGTTGGCATTGTAAGAGAAATTGCCCGTGTCGGTCATCATGCCCGACATGATGCACGACGCGGCTTTTTCATCCACCAGGTCGAGAAATTCGAGCTGCGCCAGGGTGCGGAACAGCACCACCGATGCCGACGACTGGTCGGGGTGCGATATGGTTATGTCGCAGAAAGGCTCCGGGTCGAGGTGGTGGTCGATCATCACTTTCGGCGCGGAGGAGGCCTCTACTGCCGGAGCGAGGCGGTCGATGCGTTTCAAGCCGTTATAGTCGAGGCAAAAAATCAGGTCGGCGTTGGCAAGAAGGTCCTTGGCAAAAATGGAATAGCGCGTAAACACCACTATTTCCTTGAACCCCGGCAGAAACGAAAGCTGCTTCGAAGGCTCGTCGGGTACGATTACTTTCACCGACTTGCCCAGGGCTTCCATCACGTGCCACATGGCCAGCGACGAGCCTATGGCATCGCCGTCGGGCGACATATGGGTGGTGATTACCACGTTGGATGCGCCGTCGATAAGTTCGGCAAGGCGTTTTATATTATTTGTGTCTATGATTGGTCGTAACATAATCTGCAAATTTACAAAATCCCTTTATAATACGCAAATGCGCCCGCTTAACTTTTGATAACTTTTCTTAAAAAAGCCTATATGTTGAGATAGAACGGGCGCGTCAGTCGGGCATACTCTTCGGAGAAGTTTCCCGATGCGTCGCGTATGTCGAGTGTCTCAACCGTGCATGGCCCGTCGGCGCGGGCAAACCGGTAGAGGCAGCGCAAGGGCGGCCGCCCGGCCCGTGAGGCCACGCGTGTGAGCCGGCGCAGTTTCAGTCCGGAGAGTTCGGCGTGGAATATAAGGTCGGCCTCGGTGTCGGCAGGGGCTATGATGGCGGCCTCGCCCCCGGGCGACAGCGTATGCGACGCAATGTCGACCACTGTGCGAGCCGACAGCGACGCTTCGTGGCGCGCCGACGCGCGGGCCGCCGATGCCGACCGCTCGCCTGTGGAAAAATAAGGCGGATTGCTTACAATTAAGTCAAACTCGCGCCCCGCGCACACAGCGGAGGCGTCGCCTTGCAGGGTTTCGACGGAAGTCGCCCAGGGCGAGCGCGCGGCGTTGTCGCGGCAGTCGGCGCAGGCTCCGTCGTCGAGCTCCACCGCGAAGATTTCGGCATCGGGGCGCGCCGGCACGAGCCTTTGCGCCAGCATCAGCGCGATAAGCCCCGAGCCGGCGCCGAGGTCGGCCACACGGCGGCAGCCTTCGGGTATCTCGGCCCATGCGCCGAGCAGCACGCCGTCGGTGGATATTTTCATGCCCGAACGGTCGTCGGAAACAGCAAATTGCTTAAAACGAAATTCACCCATCTATTCGTATTTTTTTTGTGGAGCGTCCTCTTTTGACGATATATATGCCCGGGGCTGTCGGGTTGGCCACGGGTATGCCTTGCAGGTTGAAATATTGAGGATGAGAGCTGTCCGGCGCGTCGACCGACGGCAATGACGAGCGGCGCGCTATCTCGGCGAGGCCGGCCGTGGCATCGATTGTGCCGGCGCGGCGGCGCGGGTCGGCTGTGTCGACAAGGGCGTTGTCGGCTGTGCCGACGGCTATCTCGGCTATCTCCGCAGGCGTGAGCGTGGGATCGGCTTCAAGCCACAGGGCGGCGACCCCTGCCACAAAAGGCGACGACATCGACGTGCCTCCGCATGCCACCCAGTGGTATTCACGGCCTCCGGTTGAGGCCGATGCCACGGCGTCGGGTATCGGCGAGAGCGTGCAATGGGAGTTGTAAGGAGCCACGACCATGGCGCCCGGGGCAAATATCATGGGAAGCGAACGCCCGTCGGCTGTGGTGCCGTAGGACGAAAATCGTCCGATTTGTCCCGGCGTGAAATAAGGCCATTGGAGGTCGGTGCCGTCGATGCCCGGAGTGATGTTTCGCGAGCAGAGCGCGCCCACGGATATCACGCCGTGGGCCGTGGCAAGGTTGGAGATGGAGCCGTCGGTGGTCTCGCGGAATGTATTCGCCGGCACATGGCCGAGCGTCAGTTTCGACGACTCGCACCACGCCGTGACTTTCTGCCCGGCACGCGAAGGCCGCACCCCGACGGTGATGCCGTAACGACTCCATGGCCCGGCCTGGGCGAGAGTTTCCGAACGGTCTACGTCGAAAGACAACGCGGTGTTGAAGCGGCCATTGTTGGTGTCGACGCCGCCGGCATAGGTTACGCTGCCCCAAACGAGCGATTCTGTGCCCGGAATACGGCTGTCGAGCAGATTGGCGCCGGTGGCGTCGGCTCGCATCCATTCCGATGCGGCGATTATGTCTCGGGTGTCGAAATCGTAAAGTTCGAGGCGAATGTCGAACGGCGTATCGTCGTCGCTCCATATATCCACAAGCCCGTCGACGGCGCCGGTGGGCGTGCGGTTCACGGTGAAGCTGCGTGGCGTAAGGTCGTCGAACGCGGCCGTGGCGCACACATTGTTCTCTCCGGCATTTCCGGCCGATATGCATATCACGGCATCTTCGGCGCACATCGACAGGTATTGGCAAAACAGATCGGTGCCGTCGTGGGGCCCTATTTCCGAGCCTATGCTTATGTTCACCACGGCAGGCTTGCCTTGGCTTTGAGCATAGTCGATTATGTCTTCAACGCCGGCGAGGATGCCCGCCTCGGTTAGGCGCGATGTCGTGGCCACGATTTCCGCGCCGGGCGCGATACCTCCGTAGCCGTTGCCGCAGTCGGCGCCGGCGAGGATTCCGGCGACATGCGAGGCATGGAAGTTTTCGGTGTCGTCGGTGGTCCAGTCTTCGATTTCCGGCTGCGAAAGCGCGCTGAGATATATGCCTTGTTGCAAGTCGTAGTGGTGTATTTGCGCCACGCGTCCACGGAAAGCGGGATGCGAGGGATCGAAGCCGGTGTCGGTCATGCCCGCAATCACGCCCGAACCGTTGTACGATGCCGTTGCCCCGGTTCCGGCATGTATGGCGTCGATGGCTCCGAAGGTGCGGGCCACGTCGAGGCTGGCCGACAGCGGACGCGAAGCTGCCGCAGACAGTATTCCGCCCTGCTTGATGGCCGTGTCGATTTTGTCGGACGGCACGGTTGCGAGCAGCAGGTTGTCGCGTCGGCGCCATATCGTGGCGCCGACGTCGAGCAAATCATCTAATGCCGCGTCGTCGTCAATCTTGATTATCAACGGGATGAAAGGCGGGCGGTCGCTTTCGTCGCTGCGCGATGCGGCGTCTTTTTGATGCAGCATCACCGACGAGGCGGCGTCGAGCTGTGCGTTTGCGCACAATCCAACGAAGGCGACAGACAAGATTGTGAAAAATCGGAGCATAATTTTTCAAATAAGATCGAATTAAATCGATTTATCTCGATTTAAATCGAAATAAATCGAAATAAATCGAAATAAATCGAAAGAAACCGAAATGTTTTTTAATTAAAAAGGGCCGGCGGGGTTTTGCCCGGCAGCCCTTTTTCAGAGTTTATGGATGTGCTTTTTATTTCACTACAACGCGGGTGGAGTTTACTCCGTTTACGTTGATGATGTAGACGCCGGCGGCGAGGCCTTCGCAGGATACTGTTGCGGAGTTGCCTGCTGCGGTTGCTTCGCGCACGAGAGCGCCGGATGTGTTGAACACGCGGGCTGTGATGGCGTCGGTGTTGGCAATGGTGATTTCCCATGTGTTGGCGCCGGCGGGAACTACGAGCATTTCGTTGTCCTTGTCCATTTCAACACCGGTGATCGAGCTGGTGGCAATAGCTTCTTTCAAGCCTTTGAGAGCGTTGAATTTGCCTGCGCCCCAGCGGTCGGCATATTCGTTGGTGTATTGGTCGGTGTCGGCGGTGTTCTTGATGATGCGTACTACGTCCTCGGTGGTGAGGTTGGGGTTTGCTTCAAGCCAGGTGGCGATAGCGCCGGCAACGACGGGGGTAGCCATCGAGGTGCCTTGCGACACATCCCAGACGTTGGTCTTGCCGTCTTTGGTGTATTCGGCTACGGTGTAGTTGGTGTTGCCGCGGTAGTCGCCCTTGTTGTTGTTGAAGTAGGCGGTGCTTACGGCAGAAACGATGCCCGAGCCGGGAGCGCAAACCAGCGGGTAGTTGCGGCCGTCGTGGGTTGTGCCGTAAGAAGAGTAAGAAGCGATGTGGCCTACGGGGAGGGCGGAGTCGGTGTCGGGGTTGTAGCCGGGGCCGGTTTCGCCGGTTGCCGAGGTGTAGTAGTTGAGGTTGCCCGAGAGCATGCCCCAGATGGCGCGGGTGTTCCAGGCGCCTACGGTGAGGAGGCGGTCGTTGCAGCCCATCGACGAGATGGAGAGGTCGGCGGAGCCGTCGACAAATCCGGGTTGGTCAAAGGAAGAGAGGTATGTGTAGTTGCTGTTGTTCACCACTTCGATGCGCTGTCCGGCTTTGCCTTCTATTTTGAAGCCAAAGAGGAAGTTGCCGTCGCCGTTGAGATAGGTGTTGTTGGTGATGGTGTAGTTGCAGAGGAAGCGGTAGCGGTCGTTGGCGGGCTGTACGCCGGCGCGGAGAGTGAGGTTGGAGCGTGCGAATGCTTCGTCGAATTCGGGGAAGTGGAGATATTCGGAGTAGTCGAAATACGACGAGGTGATGTAGGTCGACTCTGTCTCGCCTTCCACGGGGTATTCCCACACGGCTTTGCCGTTGGCAAGGTCGTAGATCATGAGGGTCACTTTGGCGGGCTGGTTGTCAGATGTCCAGATGTCGAGTGCGCCGGTGGTGTTTCCGCCGGGGGTGTAGAAGAACGAGCCTACGGTGTTGTCTTCGGCCGTGAGCCATTTGGCGATGGTGGTGGGGTCGGCGCCTTCGTTGCCGGAGGCGATGCAGATAATACCGCGTTTGCCGAGTTCTTCAAGGGCGCGGCTGGTCTGGTCCTTGCCGTCGTGCGGGCCGATGTTTGTGCCGATCGAAAGGTTCACAACCACGGGTTTGTCGACAGATTCGGCGTATTCGATACATTTCTCAACGGCCATAAGGATGTTGGGGTCGTAGAGGTTGCCGGCGCCGATTACAATGTCGGATTCGGTTGCGCCGCCGTAGAAGGGGTTGCGCTGGGTTGCGGTGACTTGGGCAAAGCCTTTGTCGGGAAGGTAGGTGGCTACTTTGGAGGGACGGCCGTTGAACGAGCCGGCCATGCAGCCGAGGGTGTGTGTGCCGTGGAACTCGTCGGAATTGTCGGTGTCGAATCCTTTGATTTCTTCCGGTGTCTCGTAGGCTACGAACGAACCGTCGTCGGAAAGGAAGTTCCACACGCGTTTAACGCGGGAGTTGGCGGGGTCGTTGCCCTGGAAAGCGATGTGGTTGGGGTCGCAGCCGGTGTCGTAGATACCGGTTACAACGCCTTTGCCGGTGAAAGCGCGGGGAAGACCGTCGCCGCCGGCATGAATCACGTCAAGGCCTACGGCAGCACGGGCCTTGTCGAGATATTTGTCGTTTTTCTGGCCAAATGTCATGGCCTTCACGAGGTCGGTGTTGGCAAGAGCCTCGATGTCGGAGATTGTTGCGGATGCGATTACTTGGTCGCCGATTTGTGTCTTGATGTCAAAGCCCTGTGCGGCGATGTCGTCGGCGGTGACGCCATCGGCCATAAGGATGATGACTGTGCCGACTGCCTCAGAACGAGATGCCGGCTCAAACCGGAAGGGCATGTCGCTTGCTTCCACAATCGTCTCGCCGGTTACGGCAGCAGCCATCTGCTGGTTGTAGTGCGAGATGGCGATTTGGCTCTGTGCGTCGAGTTTCGACTGGGCCGTGGCCGACAGAGAGCAAGCAAGTGCCAGTGATAATGAAATGTACAGTTTGTTCATCTGTTTTATAATTATTCGTTTTTTATTGCAATGGTGATAATCGGCAGAACAAGGAGTTTTGTGACGATATGATGCTTTTAAAATGCAAAGTTATAACAATTTTGAAATAAAACCAAAACTTTAACGCACATTTTGCATGTTTTATTGCAGATTTTCACGAATTTAACATTTTATTTGGAGATGTTGAACCGTACGCCTGCTTTCAAGTCAAAATTTAGGGGCCTGTCTTTGTAGGAATTTTTCACACTGCTGCCGTTGTCGAAATGGTAGCTTGCGCCGGGTTCCACAAAGAGGTCGAGCGAGCGTGTTATGCTGTAAAGGATTCCGGCCGAAGCCGCCACGGAGAACTGAAGCCTGCTCTCACTTACGTTTTGTGTCGTTGGCTGTCGGCCCTCGACGGTGTCGGTGCGCCGGCCGTAGACGCATTTTTCGGCCATGCCGCCGCCGCTTGCGTAGATGCCGAGACGGCCGGTGCTCCATATGTCGCAGCGCAGGCGTAGAGGGATGCCTATGTAGTGGAGCCTCTGGTGCGATTCGTCGCGGCGGGTGTCGCTGCCCGAGGTGGTGGTCGACGACAGTATGCTGTATGTCAGGCCGCTTTCCAGGCTCAGCCTTCCGCTCAAAGGAAATGACACGTTTACGCCAAAGCGCAGCGGCAGGTTGTGGCGCGTTTTCGTGCGCACCTGCCGCGCATAGCTCATAATGGCAGGATTGTCGATACCCCCGATTGCGGGGTCGCTCATGGAGGAGCCTCCGTTGCTTGACCATTCTGCCATGGGGCGGAAGCCGGTGCTGAGGCCTCCGGCATCGGCCATGAGATTGCCGGCAAAGAGCGACACGCTTATGCCCGTCTTGTGCTTGGCGAAGGTAATATGCGGATAGTCGCGGGTCGGCGGGTCGGCTTTCTCGGCGACAATGCCCACGGCCGGCGCTTCGCTTTCCGGCTTTGACTCGGCCTCGCCCTTCTCGCCCTTCTCGCCCTTGTCGCTTCTGTCGCTTTTCTCGCTTCTGTCGCTTCTGTCGTTTCTGTCATAATCGACATAATCGACATAATCGACAAAAGCGACATAATCGACCTTTTCTACCTTGGCTATATTTTTGCTTTCCACAGCGGCCTGCTCTTGGCCGGTGGCTGCCACAGGAGGAAACGCCGGATGCGGCTCCGGCGAGGTGAGTATCAACGCAGCCGTGCCGGCAATCAGCAATATCAAGGCCGCGGCAGCAGCGTAGCGCACCCGGCGTGGCATGAACCGTGCCGCCGGCGTCGGGGCGAGATTCCGGTCTACGTCGGCCCACAGCCCCTCGGGAGCAGGTATCTCAAAATCCTGTTCCTTGCGTCGCAAGTCATCGTTAAATCGGTTTTCGTTCATGTCGTTTTGTTTAGATATTCCTTGATATTGGAGGCGAGCAGGGCTCTTGCCCTGTGGTATTGCGAGGCGGAGGTGCCCTCGCTTATTTCAAGCGCCCGTGCTATCTCCTTGTGGGTCTTCTGCTCGAATACATAGAGGTTGAACACCGTGCGGCATCCCGGTGGCAGCCGGCGCACCATTTCGTAAATCACCGGAAACGGCACCGAGCGCGTGTCGGGCATATCGTCGTCGGCAATATCGGGTATCGTGTCGGTGCTTTCCAAAAATTTGTAGGTCTTCTGCCGTTTCAGGAATTTCAAGGATTCATTCACTACTATCCTTGTCATCCACGATTTCAAAGACGCGTTTTCCATAGGGCGGAAAGAGGCTATCGAGGAAAAAATCTTAACGAAGGCATCCTGCAAGATGTCGCGGGCGTCTTCCGCCGTCACGACATATCGGGAGCATACAGCGGCGAGATAACCTGAATACACATCATAGGCTGCACGCATGGCCTTTCGGTCGCCAGCCTGCATTTTGCGTATCAGTTCCGGTTCGTTGATGCTCCCGACAGATGTCATTCGGAGGGGTTGGGGATGCTATTTCTCTGGTTGTTTAATATTGCCGTGAAGGTTGAATTTCACCTCTTTTGCTCCGTTCGACGATTTCCATCTCACGGTCAGTTTTTGGTCGTCCGCGGATTCGGCAGGCAGATGTGAGAGACGGAAAGCAATGAGCACGTCGGCGATGGTGTTCTGAGGGTAGTTTGCCCGGCGGGAGTCCATGAGGGTGTTGTCGTCCTGTCCGGTGCTGGAGCCGCCCGTGGCATCGTGACGCAACTCAACCACAAACGGGTCTTCGTTGTCGACGCCGCCGACAAGGTCGAACACATGTTTTTTGGCCGGGATGCCCCATGCGGCACGTAAGCGGAGCGTGAGGTAGCCGTCCTCGGCTATTGTCACCCAGTCGTTCACTATGTCGATGGGGTCGTTGCCGTATGCATCGAGGGGCTTGTCGGCTGTGACAAGTTTCATCTCCTTGGTGCGTATGCTGTCGATGGCGTTCACCATTACGGTTTTGGTGAACCCGGGAGTCTGTTTTTCGAGTTCTTCGAAATTGATGAGGGCGCGCACTTCCTTTCCGTCGTAAAGTTTTGTGGTCACATTCTGCGGAAACAGCGTTGTTTGCTCATCGAGTTGAAAAAAGGATTTTCCGTCGTCGGTCAGTTTTACGGTTACGAGCGCGTCGGTCGTGTTGTCGGGGCCGTCGGATTCGAGGCAGGATTGGAAGCCGAATACCGAGGCAATCAATCCAAGGATGCAGATTTTTGTCTTGTTCATCATGTTAAATTATAATTGGTTTATCTGCTCTTATAATCCCAAATTTTGAATATCCTTGGAATTAACCGGCAAAATTTAACATAATTAAACATTTTGCAGGCTTTTCAGTAACTATTCAGCGGACGCGCCGATGTAGTCGCCGTTTAGAAAAGGGCGAGGATTGCGTTGTAGGGCGAGTTGCCGTGCTTCTTGGTTGTCTCGACGATTGAGTGCAGATTCATGAAGGCATCGGCA
>Ga0209064_1002103_pt1 | contig 24493 bp, 21 predicted proteins | sample Inofromicrocosms_FD_187498 | JGI IMG/M metagenome (GOLD analysis project Ga0209064, IMG submission 187498) | Mouse cecum microbial communities from Vienna, Austria - Inoculum for glucosamine and mucus D2O microcosms (SPAdes) (version 2) | ecosystem: Host-associated > Mammals > Digestive system >... | reverse complement strand
TTGATCTCTAATATTATATTATTCATCACGATAAAAGGCAAGCACTTTTCCTAATAAATTCATGCAATTATCAGAAATTTTCGCAGATATTATTCAGATTTTTTATTAATATCGTGCGTCGAACCTGCATGGAATATCTGTCTCATATTTCCGAGTATTTTTTAAGGCATAATTATTCTTGCACTGACAAGCAGTTTTTAACAGTCAGTCACGTATTAACACCTATTTCGGTTGGACAACCCAAATCTTGAGAGGCATTATTACGGGATGACTAAACAAAAGATCGTTAAACAGGAGTCGGCAGCCGCCTTGGTTTCCGACTTTAATTCTTACTGCCCGAAGCATAAAACAAAGAATCTGAGAAGGATCCTTTTGAGTGTTTCCGCCGCGTGTGCTGTTCTTGTCGGCGCTGCTTCCGTACACTTTCAGCCGATGCTGAGAGCCGCAGAAGCGCCGCTTCGCATCAAGGCTCTAAGTTACCACACATTCGAAGAGCAGGATGTGCGTGATACCGCAAGTCAGACGATTGACGACGTGCTGGAACGCATGCAGGAAAACGCGGCCGCGTTTATTTCACAGCACTATGCCAAGGTATCGGAAGAAGATGCACTTGAAATCGTTCATCAGGCTTTCATATCCGGCAAAGAGCACGATATCGATCCTCTGCTGATTCTTGCGATTATTGCGACCGAGTCTTCATTTAATCCGAATGCCGGCAGTTCCGCGGGAGCCAAAGGACTCATGCAGGTTCATGCCAAAGTTCATGCCAAGCGCTTTAAAGAGTACGGCGGCGTGAAAGCGGTTCATGAGATTGAAGCAGGTATCGAAGTCGGCACTCAGATTCTTAAGGAATATCTGAATAAAACCGGCTCACTCAAGGGCGCGCTCAAATATTATGTTGGCGCGGCTAACCACAAGACGGACGGCGGATACAGCCGCAAGGTTCTTTCGATGAGAAGCCATCTGCAGATGGCGGCAAACGGAGAAATTCAGGCGGCAAGAATTCAGGCCCGCAGTCCGAGCAAATTCCCGGAAGATCATCAGGATCACAAGGATTTTGCGACTTACTCAGCCAACATGAAGCTTGAGAAGTTCCCGTCGCTTGCGGGAGATTCTCAGAATCAGGGTTAATTAAAATCGCCCCAGAGCGTTTGGGCGTAGGAAGCGGCAGCGATAGCTGCCGTTTCTGTTCTTAAGACGCGCGCGCCGAGACGCTTTCCTGTAAAGCCCGCACCGAGGAGTGTGTTCATTTCACCGTCGGAGAAACCGCCCTCGGGCCCGACAGCAAAGGTGACGGCGCGGATTTCTTCATCTTCAGAGCGGGTCTGCGCAGACGGACTCAGCATAATTCGCAGTCCCTCGGCTTCTTCTGCGGCGCTCTTTAAACTCGACTTGAAAACAATTTCCGGCAGAAAATCTTCTCCGCACTGTTTGCAGGCTGAGACCGCGATTTTGTTCCAGCGCTCAAGACGCTTTGCGGCTTTTTCCGAGGTCAGACGAATTTCGCTGCGATCAGCGGGAAAGACGACAATTTTGCTGTAGCCAAGTTCACAGGCTTTCTCTACGATCCAGTCCATTTTTTCATTGCTGACGAGCGACTGAAGAAGGATAAGACGCAACCCGCGCTCGGACTGTTTAATTTCCTCAGGCACAACTTCCGCGTAATCGGCGGCAAAGTGAATCGGTCCTTTAGCGCAAAGTCCTCTGCCGTTAAAAACTTCGACCGTGTCATCCTGACGAAGACGAAGCACGCACATCGCGTGATGAACGGACTCAGAGGGTAAAACAATTGGCTTTCCGACTTCTGCGTCGGGAAACGGAACGTAAAAACGAGGCATATATTGTTAACACAGCTTTCAGAATTTTTGTGATGATAACCCAATTGCCGAATTATTAAGGAAAAATCCCAAACGCCTCCAAAAATTAAATTTTGTTCGTACTCTCGAGAGTTGGTAAAATCGAACCTCAGGTACTGGCCCTGTCGGCCCGCGCTTTTTTTATTTTTAAAACTCTTTTAAATCATGTCATCATCAGTCTCTTGCAAGACAATGGCCAACGCCGTTCGTGCGCTGGCAATGGACGCGGTTCAGAAGGCAAATTCCGGTCACCCCGGCATGCCGATGGGTATGGCAGACATCGCTGTCGCCCTCTGGACAAAACATCTCAGACACAATCCCGCTGATCCGCACTGGCTCGGCCGCGATCGATTCCTTCTTTCCAACGGTCACGGATCCATGCTGCAGTATGCGCTGCTGCATCTTTCTGGTTACGATCTCACGATCGACGACCTTAAAAATTTCCGTCAGCTTCACAGCAAAACGCCGGGGCACCCTGAAGTCGGTGTAACACCCGGCGTTGAAACATCTACGGGTCCGCTTGGACAGGGTATTGCCAACGCAGTCGGCATGGCGCTTGCAGAAAAGATGCTCGCAGCAGAATTTAATACGGAAGACTGCACGATTATTGACAACTACACCTATGCGTTCCTTGGCGACGGATGCCTGATGGAAGGCATTTCGCACGAAGCATGCTCGCTTGCCGGAATTTGGAAGCTCAATAAGCTCATCGCCCTTTATGATGACAACGGTATTTCCATCGACGGCAAGGTTGAAAACTGGTACGCGGAAAACGTTCGTGAGCGTTTCGAGTCTTACGGCTGGAACGTGATCGGTCCGATCGACGGCCACGACGTCGAAGCGGTTTCCGACGCGATCGCACTTGCTAAGAAGTCCGACAAGCCGACACTGATTGACTGCAAGACCGTGATTGGTTTTGGTTCTCCCAACCGCGCCGGTACCAACAAAGCGCACGGCTCTCCGCTTGGCGAAGAAGAAATCGCCGCAGCAAGAGAAGCGATCGGCTGGGAATACGGTCCCTTTGAAATTCCTCAGGAAATTTATGACGCCTGGAACGCCAAAGCGGCCGGCAAAGCCATGGAAGACGAATGGCAGGCTAAATACGACGCATACCGCGCCCGGTATCCGGAAAAAGCGGCTGAACTGGAACGCTGTCTCAGCGGTGAACTTCCTGAAAACTGGGATGACATCGTTTTTGACGCGATCGTTCAGGCTGCAGGCGAAGCCAAGACGGTTGCAACCCGCAAAGCAAGTCAGATGGCGCTTAACGCTTTTGCTCCGGCGCTTCCCGAACTGCTTGGCGGTTCGGCTGACCTGACAAGTTCGAACCTGACCAACTGGGAAGGCGTTCAGGCGCTCAGGCCTGACAATATGCTCGGCCGTCATATTAACTACGGTGTCCGCGAATTTGGAATGTGCGCCATTATGAACGGTATCGCGCTTTACGGCGGTTTTATTCCTTACGGCGCGACATTCCTTACTTTTGCGGACTACGCCCGCAATGCACTGAGAATGGCCGCTCTGATGAAGATTCGTTCCATCTTTGTCTTTACGCACGACTCGATCGGTGTGGGCGAAGACGGTCCGACGCATCAGCCTGTCGAACACACCGCAAGCCTCAGAATTATTCCGGGCATGGACGTTTGGCGTCCTGCCGACACCTGTGAAACTCTGACCGCCTGGGCAAGCGCGATTGAGCGCAAAGACGGTCCGACTTCGCTCATTCTCTCCAGACAGAATCTTCCGTTCGTGGAGCGCGAAGAATACAATGCCGATGAGATGGCTCAGGGCGGCTACATCATGCTTGAAGCGCCTGAAGGAGCCGCCTCCGTTCAGGTCACGCTTCTTGCAAGCGGAAGCGAAGTTGCGCTGGCTGCTGAAGCCCGCAAGCAGCTTCTTGCGATGAACATCCAGACTCGTCTGGTATCGATGCCTTCGACAACGGTCTTTGATCGTCAGCCGCAGGAATACAAAGATTTTGTTCTCGGCGCAGGCAAGCCGGTTGTCGCGATTGAAGCGGCAACATCCGACATCTGGTGGAAATACATCCGCGGTGCCGGAACGGTTATCGGTATGAATACATTCGGCGAATCGGCTCCTGCCGGTGAGCTCTTTAAACTTTTCGGGTTCACGGTCGACAATGTCGTGGCCACTGTTCAGCAACTACTTAATCAAGGGAAATAAGATATGACAATTCGTGTTGCCATCACCGGTTACGGCAGAATCGGCCGCAATGTACTTCGTGCTTTCTACGAAGAAAACAAGTGGCCTGACGTTAAGATCGTTGCCATTAACGACACCGCCAAGCCTGAAGCGACCGTTCATCTGACCAAGTTTGACACCGCGCACGGCAAATTCAACGGCGATGTTTATTGGGAAGACGGCCATCTTGTTGTCAACGGCGACCGCATTTTCATGTGCTCCGAGCGCGATCCGAAGAAGCTTCCCTGGAAGGATCTTGACGTAGATATCGTTCTCGAATGCACAGGCGCGTTCCGTGATAAAGAAGGCGCGATGCAGCATATCGAAGCGGGCGCCAAGAAAGTTCTGATCTCCGCTCCCGGCAAAGACGTTGATGCGACAGTGGTTTACGGCGTGAACCAGGACGTTCTGAAAGCCAGCGACGTGGTTGTCTCCAACGCTTCCTGCACCACCAACTGCATGTGCCCGTTTGTTAAGCCGCTCAAAGACAAGCTCGGTATTGTAGACGGCATGATGACAACGATTCACGCGTTCACAAACGACCAGGTTCTTACCGATGTGAAGCATAAGGATCTTCGCCGCGCCAGAGCCGCCGCGCACAACATCATCCCGACCAAGACCGGTGCCGCTAAGGCTGTCGGCCTGGTGATCCCCGAACTTAAGGGCAAGCTTGACGGTTATGCAATGCGTGTTCCGACTCTGAATGTCTCCGTTGTTGATCTGACATTCCAGGCCGCTCGTCCGACAACCGTTGAAGAAGTCAACCAGATCATCCGCGAAGCTTCCGAAAGCGCCGAGCTCAAAGGCATTCTCGGCTACAACGAACTTCCGCTGGTTTCCACAGACTTCAACCATACTTCTTTCTCTTCGATCTTCGATTCAACTCTGACAAAGGTCATTGACGGAACACTGGTTAAAGCGGTCGCATGGTATGACAACGAGTGGGGCTTCTCCTGCAGAATGCTCGACACCGCTGTTGCGATGTACAACGCCAAGTAATCTTTGATTATCTCGAGGCCCCGTTTACGGGGCCTTTTGCAAAAGGAAAAGTATGCAAGTTAGAACATTGGAACAACTTCTCAAGGAAGACGCCCTGCGCGGAAAACGCGTTTTCATCCGTGCCGACATGAATGTGCCGCGTGACGCCGAAGGCAACGTCGCTGACGACCATCGTCTCAGAGAGTCGATGCCCGCGGTTAAGATGGCGCTTGAAGGCGGAGCCGCTGTTATGGTCTGCTCTCACTTGGGCCGTCCGAAAGAAGGCGCTCTGACGGAAGAAGACAGTCTGATTAAAGTCGCCGAGCACTTCGGCCGCATGCTTGGCATGCCGATTCGCTTTGAGAAGGATTGGCTCAACGGTGTGGACATTCAGCCCGGTGAAGTGGTGGTATTAGAGAACTGCCGCGGCAACGTGGGCGAAAAGAAGAACGACCCCGAACTTGTCGCCAAGATGGCTGCGCTCTGTGATATTTATGTCAATGACGCGTTTGGCACCGCGCACCGTGAGCAGGCGACTACTGACGGCCTTGCCAGAGAAGCGGAAGTTGCCGTCGCGGGTCCTCTGCTTGCCAAAGAAATCCATGCGCTGAAGAAAGCGGTTGCTGAAGCCAAGCATCCTTTGACCGCTGTTGTCGGCGGATCAAAAGTTTCCACCAAGCTGACCATTCTTAAAAACCTTGCTCCGAAGGTTGACACTCTGATTGTGGGCGGGGGTATCGCCAACACATTCCTTTTGGCGCAGGGTCACAAGATTGGCAAGTCGCTTGCCGAACCGGACCTGGTTGACGAATGCAAAGCCGTGATGAAGATCATGGAAGAGAAGGGCGGGCATCTTCCGCTTCCTATTGACGTCGTGGTTGCGCACCACATCGGCTATGACGCCGGCTTCCGTATCTGCGATCTCGATGATATTGAAGACGACGAAATGATTCTGGACATCGGCCCGAAGACCAGCAAGCTGCTTGAACCGTACATCAAAGAAGCCAAGACCATTATTTGGAACGGTCCTCTCGGCGTCTTTGAAATGGACAACTTCAAGGAAGGCACTCGCAACCTGGCTAAGGACATTGCAGATGCGACCGCAAACGGCGCTTTCTCGATCGTTGGCGGCGGCGATACCATTGCTGCGGCTAAAGTTTTCGAGGTTGCCGACAAGGTTTCCTACATTTCCACCGGCGGCGGCGCGTTCCTCGAGTTCCTCGAAGGCAAGACGCTTCCTGCGATTGCAGCGCTGCAGGAAAGAACGAAGTAATTCGTTCTAGAACAGAAACCGGGCTTGTCCCGGTTTTTTTAATGTCTTTCGAAACGAATAAACCCGCTCTCAGGAGGTGTTAGAGAGCGGGTTTAGCTTATCCGGTCAGGGGAAGATTATTTTTCCTGTGCGGCGTTTTCACCTGCGATGCGGCCGGAGGTGTAGGCCAGTCCGAGACCGGTTCCGGATGTATAGACTCTGCGGTAGAAAGGTCTGTTGGCTGTTTCACCGCCCGCATAGAGGCCTTTGATCACGGAGCCGTCCGCACGAAGAACCTGGAACTTGTCATTGGTTCTGACACCGCCGATGGTTCCCATCGTTGACGGAATGACACGAACTGCGTAGAAAGGAGCCTGCTCGAACGGAACCAGGAATTCAGGATTTTTATCGAAAACGGGGTCCTTCTTGTCTTTGCAGGCCTGGTTGTACTGATCCATCGTGGCTTTCAGCTGAGCAGCGGGAACGCCCATCGCTTTGGCGAGCTCTTCCCAGTTTTTACCGCTGACAACGATTTCCGGATCGTTGTATTTGGCAAGCAGAGCGGCCTTATTCGTGTCTTTGCTGTCCAGGATTGCCCAAGCGGCTTTCTGATTGGCGATCGGATCAACAATGTAAGGCAGGTCTTCCTTAACGAAGCGTTTTCCGTCCTGGTTCACAAAGACGTCATCTTTGTACACATTCTTGGTTCTGAAGGTATTGTTCAGTTCCCTCTTTGTAGAAACCGGACTGATACCCATGACCCAGCCGTCTTTGAAGCCTGCGGCGCCCACTTTCTGAGCCATGATAATGCCGTCACCGGTGGCGCCGGGCGTCGCATTGGACACATCCGTGTAGGGTGCGTAGGAAGGAACGAATTTTTCAAGGAGTTCTTTATTTCTGGCAAATCCGCCGGTACCGAGAATAACGGCTTTTGCACGAATTTCGATTGGCTGTTTGCCTTTCATGGCTTTGACGCCGACGACATTGCCCTTGCTGTCCGTGATTAATTCTTCAGCCTTAGTTCCGGTCATGATCGGAACACCGGCATTGTCGAGATAAGTTGTGAATGCCTTGACGACAAAGCGGCCGCCCGCAGGAGAAGAGCCTCTGCCGGAAGCAGGAATCGGAGATTCTGCCGGTGCGTGCGCATAATTCGGGCCGCCGTAGCCGAAGGGGCGCGGAACGGCAAACTTATGGCCGATATCCTTTTCCATCCAGTTGACGGTCTTGTCGAATTCATTAATGATCTTATGCATGCGGGCTTCATCCGGCATGCTTTCATCGGCGCCCGGGAAGGAGCGATCCTGGTCTTTAATCCAAATGTTGACGAAACCGTCATCTGAAACATTCTGCGTACCGGCTCGCTTCTGCGGGTTTGTGTTTCCCGCCGCTATAGCGCCGCCTGCAAGTGCGGAACTGCCGCCGACAAATGCCTGCTTTTCAATAAGAAGTACTTTAGCGCCGTGCTGATGGGCCGACGCGGCAGCAGATAAGCCCGTTCCGCCTGATCCAACCACGACAACATCGGTGTTGATTTTTTCGATATCAGCTGCGGAGACTGCAAAGGGAAGGCAGGCTAGTACAACAGAAAGCGAAAGCGTTTTGAATTTCGTCATTTCAAGTTCCTTGAGAGTTTTTTTAATTATGTAGACCGTCGGATAGCTCCCACAGAGCTTCCGGAATGCATTTGAGATGCATTATTAAATTATAAGAATGAGCTCAGAAATACTCACGCTTTTTAAGAGCCTCAACGGGTTTGTTCGATTTGATTTGAATTGCTGAAAGCGTTCGTCTGACCGAACGAACAGGCGTTTTGGTTCCGAAAGAAAAGATGTACTGTTTAGCCCGATAATTTCTTTTCAGAGGTCTGGATAAAAACAAACCCGGGACATTGCCCGGGTCTTCGCATCTGGAAATGTTTTTATTTCTGCAGGATTTTTTTGCGAACAAACTGCACAATAACTGCGAAAGTAAAAGGTACCAGCGCAGCGAGGATGCCGACAATCAAAATCAGGGAGAGATTGTTTTTGATGAACGGGATGTTGCCGAACAGATAGCCCGCGCCGACGATAGATGTGACCCAAAGAAACGCGCCGGTGCAGTTGTAGAGCTGGAATTTGCCCATTTCCATTTTGGCAGCGCCTGCGACTAAGGGGGCAAAAGAGCGAACGATCGGGATAAAACGCGCTAAAACAATAGTTTTCCCGCCGTGCTTTTCATAAAAGTCATGAGTTCTCTGAAGGGCGGACTGATCAATCCAGCTGATGGAGCCGTCATAAATCTTATTGCCAAGCCAAGAGCCGATGTAATAGTTCAGTGTGTTGCCGAGGATCGCGCCGAGGGTAATGAGAAGAATCAGCGTCGATACTTCAAGCGCGCCCGCCGCAGCTGCGGCGCCGGAGATGAATAACAGAGAGTCTCCCGGAAGAAAAGCCGCAATGACCAGCCCTGTCTCGCTGAAGAAAATCGAGAAAAGGACAAAGTAGACCCACCAGCCGTAGTTCTCGGCAATGTAAAAAATAAAGTGGTCGGCGTTGCGGAACAGCTCTAAAGCAAGAGAGAAAAAATCCATGTTATTCAAAAAGGCAGACTGACTCATGAAACAAGTGATTCTACAGTATCCCAAGGGGTTTCATTGCCGCATACGGGAAGAACCTAGGGAGGTTTCGGCCTTTCGCTGAAGTCTAGCGGTCCGGATGCTGTCTCCACTTTTTGACAATAAAGCCGATCACAAAGGGCGCGAGTCCCAGCACAATACCGCCGACAAGGATGAGCGACAGATTGTTTTTGATGAACGGGATGTTTCCGAAGAGGTAACCGGCCGTCACGATAATCCCGGCCCAGAGAACGGCGCCGAGTGTTCCACTCGCTTCAAAGCGCAGTCGATTCATCTTGGCCGCACCGGCGACGAGCGGCGCAAAGGACCGAACTATCGGCACAAATCGAGCAAGCAGGATGGTCAGATTACCGTGCTTGGCAAAGAACGCTTTTGTCTTCGCCATGGAGTCCTGATCGATCCACTTAATCGACCCGTCGTAAATTTTATTGCCGAGCCAGTAACCAAGTCCGTAAGCGACAGTGTTGCCCACGCAGGCGCCAAGCGCGATCGCGAAAAACGCCGCGACAGGGTTCAGGATTCCTGCGGCAGCCGCAGCGCCCGTTACAAAGATCAGAGAGTCTCCCGGCAGAAGCGCGCAGATTGCGACACCGGTTTCAAGAAAGTAGACGGTGAATAGGAATAAATAAACATAGGCGCCGTACTGAGCAGCCATATGCGCGATAAATTGGTCGCTGTTTCGGAAAAGTTCCAGAAATACCGATAAAAAATCCATCTCTTCATGCTCAAACAATCATCCGAAAATAATTTTAGAAAGATGAAGGAGAATCGGCGCCGGAAAGGCCCAAAACAAGGAAATTAAAGACGAAAATGAATAAAGCGAAACAGATTAATTGGTTGCGTCAAAGCGCCGAAAATCTAAAATAATCATATGAACAATACAGCCAAAAATATATACACCGGGCGCGGAATTCGTGAACTTTCCGATCAGCTCGTGAGCCAGATCGCTGCTGGAGAGGTAGTGGACCGTCCTGCGTCCGTTGTGAAGGAACTTGTGGAAAACGCGATCGACGCGGGTTCGACTTCAATCGAAGTGCGGCTGGACGGAGGCGGCATCAAACGCGTCTCCGTTGCGGACGACGGATGCGGTATCCCGCGCGAAGAACTGACGCTTGCGGTAAAGCGTCATGCGACGAGTAAAGTACGCGATTTGGATGAGTTGGAATCTGTCGCTTCGTTAGGGTTTAGAGGCGAGGCGCTTGCGTCTATCGCCAGTGTCGCGGATCTTAAACTCACTTCAAGGGTCGAGGGCTCGGACGCCTTTTCGATAATGGACGGAGAAATTTCTCCCGCATCCGGAACACATGGAACCCGCATTGAAGTTAGTGATCTTTTCTATAAGACGCCGGCACGCAGAAAGTTCCTTAAAAGTGAATCCACGGAACTTGCACACTGTCTTACATGCATCGAGCGGATCGCGCTCGCTTATCCGAATATCGCTTTCAGTGTGATTGTGAACGGCAAGTCTGTGATCAATCTGCCTGCTTCCGGAACCGAGGAACGCCTTTCAAGGCTTATGCCCAAAGACTTTAGAGACGCGCATCGGGCGGTGGACGCTTCTGTGCCGATCGGTAATCTCTACGGCTGGGTCGGTCTTCCAACCGCCGCAAGGGCAAGAGCGGACAACCAGTATTTCTACATTAACGGTCGTTTTGTACGCGATAAAGTGCTCTCCCATGCGGTACGTCAGGCTTATAACGATGTGCTGCACGGACAAAGCCAGCCGAGCTACTGCCTGTTTTTGGATATGGATCCCAAACGAGTGGACGTCAATGTCCATCCGACAAAGAGTGAAGTTCGTTTGAGAGACTCACAGGCGATTCATCAGTTTGTATTCCATGCGGTGGAAGAAGCGCTTGCGCGAACCACTATTGTGGATCCTTCCAGCGGTGAGATTGTCGAACAAAAAGATCCGTCGGCAGTCAATCGTCTTGAGCATACTGCTCGCACGGACTTTCCTCCGCAGCCTGCCGCGCACAAGGGGACCGCGCGTTCTTTGGAAGCTTTCTTAGACTTTGCTTCTCCGGGGTCGCGTCCCCATTCTTCGAGCGCAAAACCATTTCCGACAACGATTGCGGCAATGCGCGTCGATAGGACGGAAACACAGGGACTTTCCGCGGTTTATCACTCCGATCAGAGCCTTCCTCAGGGTCCGCAGCCGTTGGGCAGGGCCGTCGGACAGGTATGCGGTACCTTTATTATTGCCGAGAACGCCCAGGGCATGGTGCTCGTCGATATGCACGCCGCCCACGAGCGCATCCTTTATGAGCGCCTGAAAAAGAGTTTTGACGAACGAAATATGCCGATTCAGGCGCAGCTGATTCCGCTCGTGTTTACGATCACGGCCGAGCAGATGGCGGTGTTTGAGGAGAGCCGCGAGGAGCTTGAGCGCTTGGGTCTTGAACTCAGCGCGGTGGGTCCGACTCAGCTGAGTCTGCGCGGCGCGCCGCAGTTCCTGGACACACAGATGGCGCAGTCCGGTCCGACCATTGTTCGAGACGTCCTCGACGACATTCGGCAATTCGGCAAAAGCGCGGTCATGACTGAAAAACGTAATGAAGTCCTTGCGCGTATGGCCTGTCATGCGGCAGTACGCGTCAACCGTATCCTGACCATTGAAGAAATGGATGCGATCCTGCGTCAGATGGAGCAGACCGACCGAGCGGACGAATGCAATCACGGCCGGCCGACATGGATTCAGCTTTCGGCTAAAGAGCTCGACAGTTTCTTTATGCGGGGCAAATAATGAACGAGAAACCCGACGCGATTTTGCTGGTTGGTCCGACCGCAAGCGGAAAGACCGCGTTTGCACTCGACTTGGCAAAAAAACTTCCGATCGAAATTATTTCGGTGGATTCCGCGCTCGTCTACAAGGGAATGGATATCGGTACGGCCAAACCAACCGCAGAAGAGCTCGCGTCAGTCCCGCATCATTTAATTGACATCATCACGCCGTTGGAAAGTTATTCAGCCGCTCAGTTTGCAGAGGACTGCACTCGATTGGTTCGAGAGATCCGCGGCAGAGGCAGACTGCCTATGATCGTAGGCGGTACGATGCTGTACGCCAAGGCGATTCGCGACGGCTTATCCGAAGTCCCGACCACCACGCTCGAAGTCCGTGACCGTGTCGCAAAAGAGCTTGAAGAAAAAGGGCTCGCATCGCTCTATGAGCGCCTGAAAACGGTTGATCCGAAGACGGCCGAGCGCCTGAAACCCGGGGATACTCAGAGAATATCGCGAGCGATTGAAGTGTATGAGATGTCGAGGAGACCGATTTCTTCTTTCTATGCCGATCAAAAGCCGCCCGTCTTGAAGCTCCGTTCCTTTGCGCTGCTTCCTCCGGATCGAGCCGAGCTGCATCGCAGGATCGCACTGCGTTTTGATCAAATGCTTGAGGTGGGATTTATCGATGAAGTGAAGCGTCTGAGAGAGATTCCCGGCCTTACGACAAACTATGCAAGCATGAGGTGCGTCGGTTATCGTCAGGCGTGGGAATACCTCGACGGTAAGAAAACGTTTGATGAGTTCCGGGAAAGCGGCATTGCGGCGACTCGGCAGCTTGCGAAGCGGCAGATGACATGGATGCGTTCGATGAAGGATACCGAGCTTTTAGATCCGACGGATCCGAAGAGTTTTGAAGTATGGGAGTGCGCCGCACACGCCGCTTTATAAGAAAGTTCTGAAAATGAAAGAGGCTGCCGAGGCAGCCTCTTGGAGCACTACAGACTTAGACGTTCAGAATATTTCCGCCTTCCAAATCCGTTCTTGAGCCGCTGCTCAGTTTCGCGCGTTCTTTGTCGCGAATTTCTTCGGCTCTGCCGCCTGTCCAATAATCGGCGCCGCGGATTCTAAGCTTTTCCGGGTGGAAAACAGGGTCAAGACCGATGGCAAGCTGTTTCTCATAGTCTTTGAGGCACAGGAACGCCTTCTTATGCATCAGAATGATGGCGATGATGTTGAGCCAGGCCATTAAACCGACACCGATGTCACCGACCGCCCACGCAAGATCAGCGGTTTTAACCGCGCCGAAAATACATGAGCTCATGACGAAGACTTTCAGAATGACAAAGAGGAATGGGCTTTTCAGTTTTCTGTTGATGTAGCAGACATTGGTTTCTGCGATGTAGTAGTACGACAGTACGGTTGTGAACGCGAAGAAGAAAAGCGCGATCGCGATAAAGGCCTGACCGAATCCGGGCATTAAGCCTTCAACCGCGGCCTGAGTGTAGGCAGGCCCCGTCGCAACGTCTTTAAGACCGATGAAGAGATTGGCGTTATCGGGGCCAACAACGTTGTAGCTGCCCGTGATCAGGATCATGAAAGCGGTTGCGGAGCAGACGAGCAGTGTATCAACGTACACTGAGAAGGCCTGCACAAGACCCTGTTTGACCGGGTGACTGACGGAAGCCGCGCTCGAAGCGTGCGGTCCGGTACCCTGACCGGCTTCGTTGGAGTAAATGCCGCGTTTAACACCCCAGGATACGGCCATACCGACAATCGCGCCGAAAGCCGCGTCAGCGCCGAAGGCGCAGCGGACGATCAGAGAGACGACGTCATCGAGCATGTCGATGTGCATGAACACAATCACAAGCGAGAAGATCACGTAGGCCTGAGCCATGAAGGGCACGACCAGAGTTGTGAACGCCGCGATGCGTTTTAAGCCGCCGAACACAATGAAGGAGAGAAGAGCCGCGATGGCGCCGGCGGAGATCGCAGGAGTGATGCCGAAGGCGTTTTCCATGCTGGTCGCGATGGCGTTAGCCTGTACGCCCGGCAGGAAAAGACCGCAGGAGAAAATCGTCACAATCGCAAAGAGCCAGGCGAACCATTTAATGCCGAGGCCTTTTTCGATGTAGAAGGCGGGACCGCCGCGGTATTCACCGTTAATCTTTTCTTTGTAGATCTGACCGAGCGTGGATTCTACGAATGCGGAGCTTGCACCGAGGAACGCAACCATCCACATCCAGAAAACGGCGCCGGGGCCGCCGAACGTGATCGCGGTGGCAACGCCCGCGATGTTGCCGGTACCGACTCTGCCGGCAAGTGTCATAGAGAGGGCCTGAAAGGAAGAGACGCCTGTGACGTTGTCCTTAGGCTGGAAAAGGAGCTGCCACATGTGCCTTAAGTGGCGCAGCTGCAGAAAGCCTCCGCGCAGGGAAAGAAAAAGGCCTGCGCCAAGGCACAGGTAAACGAGCGCCGGCGACCACACGACGTCGTTTACTGCCGATACGATGGATTCCATTGAAAACTCCGATGATGTAATTGGTGTTGTTTAAAAATAAATTAACGCAAAAAATCTTGACTTTTTTCGCTTAAAGATATTTTTTTTATCGGTGTTATCGTAAATACGGTGATTTTTACCGTTTTCGAGGCATTTCTGCTTAAAGTTCACTTTAAGTGCGATAAAAGAAACCGTAAAAAAAGCGCCTCCGAGGAGGCGCTGCATTTTGAGGCCGACAAAACGCCGGCCAAGAGGAAATTTTTATTCGTGTTTGGCTTTTTCAAGGATCGGTTCGGTCACGCCCTGTACGCCGACAAGAGTCATGGCGGTAAGGAAGGCGACCTGCGGTCCCTGGAAGGCGTCGGTGCTGTCCCAGCTTTCGCTTAACGCATGGTTGTTGGCTTCTGTGCCGCCTGCGCCGAGCGTTGTCGCGGGAAGTCCGTAGTAGAGCGGAACGTTCTGGTCGGTCGCGGCAAGAGTGTACTTGTCGAGCGAAATGTCCAGAGAAAGCAGTGCGCCGTAAGCGGCCTGAATGACGGACGCGTCGTCAGCGTTCATACCGGCAGGACGGTCGCCGATCTGCTCGATGATGAGACGGACTGCATTTTCACCTTCAAGATTCCAGCGTTTGTTTTCATCTTCGCAGGCCTGTTTGATGGTGGCGAGGATTTTCTCGACGAACGCTTCGAGAGAGGGCTGGTTGAAGCTGCGGATGTCGAGTTCGGCTTCGGCTCGGGCCGCGATCGCGTTGACGCTGGTGCCGCCCTTGATGACGCCGAAATTGAACGTGCACTTCGGATCCTGCGGAGCTTCGAGGTTGTCAACCATCGTGATTGCGCGGGCGAGACCGTGAATGGCAGAACCCACGATGCCGAATTTATGCAGGCTGTGTCCGCCCATGCTTTCAAAGATGATGCGGAAGCGCTTGCAGCCGACCGCGCCGCGAAGAATGCGGTGGACATTGGCCGAATCGATTGCGATCATGCCGTCATAATCGTTCTTTTCCTTAAAGAGCGCTTTGCAGCCGCGAAGATCGCCGTTGCCTTCTTCGCCGAGCGTTCCGACAAAAACGATGTCGCCGACCGGCTTGATGTTGTTCTGAGTCACGCAGCGCATGACCTGAAGCATGCCGGCAAGACCGCCCGCATCATCAGAGATGCCGGGCGCGTAGTAGACGTTTCCTTCTTTACGGACGGTGCAGTCGGTGCCTTCTTTAAACACGGTGTCGATGTGCGCGCCGATGACAAGCACAGGGCCGTTTCCGGAACCTTTGACGCGGCCGATAACATTGCCGATCGTATCCTTATGCGCGTTTTCTACGCCGTACTGCTTGAACATTTCTACCAGGGCGTCAGCGCGGACTTCTTCGTGGAAGGGAGGCGCGGGGATTTCTGTCAGCTTGACCTGATCGTCGATACGCTGCTGATGCTGCTCTTCACACTGCTGAATCGCTTTGGCGATAACAGGATCGGCACGCAAGGCGGCGATGACGGCCTTTGTTTTATCGGTGCATACGGGCTTCGGGTCGGTCATTAAATTCTCCTTTGCTGGTTATTTGTGCTAACAAGTAAGTAGCAACTATCCATTCTTTCAGACTTCTGCCGCTTTCGATATAGAGATAACCCAGGTTTGACAAAACCGCTGCCACGTGTCAGCCGCCAGCTAAAGATTTTCGGATTTCGGGGTTTGTCCGCTCTGGAAGCTGACACTGAGATGATTCGTTTTTTAGCGGTATTCTTAGATTTATTTTGCGGACAGATTATGAATTCAGCAGAACATCTCAGTGCGTTAAGAAAATGGATGGTTTCGAAGAAAGTCGACGCCGTTTATCTGACCTGTACCGATCCGCACCAAAGCGAATCCGTGGCAGATCATTGGAAGACCGTTCAGTGGTTTACCGGTTTCACCGGAAGTGTCGCCTGGGCGATTGTGACCGCTGATAAAGCGGCGTTCTGGACAGACGGCCGCTACACGGAACAGGCAAAACGTCAGGTGGATGCGACACTATTTGCGCTTTACAGCATTTCAGATCCGAAAGATCCGGATCGTTTCGATTGGCTGAGAAACCATATTCCGCAGGGCGGCTGTCTCGCGCTTGACGCGAGCGTTCTGTCGACAGCGAATTTCCGCAACATCCAATCCGCGATGAAAAGCAGAGATATTCGTTTTGAACTGAACCTTGAATCCTTCCTCAATATTTGGACCGATCGTCCGAGGATTCCTCAGGACTCGCTTTATCAGCTTGAAGAGGAATTCACTGTCAGAACCCGAAGAGAAAAGCTGACGGCGCTCAGAAAAGAACTCAGAGAGGCGGCAGGAGAAGGCGCGGTGACGCTTGTCTGCGGACTCGACGATGTGGTTTGGCTCACCAACCTTCGCGGACACGATAATCCGCTCTATCCGTTCTTTCATGCCTATATGGTGGTCGGGCCGGACATTGCGCTTCTCATGACGGATCAGAGAAAAGTCACCGCCGAGCAGGCCGAAGGGCTGGATGCGGACGGAATATTCCTCGTTCCGTACCGCGAGACGGAGAAGTTTCTCTCGCATATCGCCGCCGGTACTAAAGTTGTTTTAGATCCGCATAAGACACCGGTCGCGCTCTTTGAGGCGCTGCCGGACACGGTGGAGATTGTCGAAAGGCCGGATTTAACCGCTGCGCTGAAAGCTAAAAAATGCGCGCGTGAACTCGAGAACATCCATAAGGCGAATGATTTGGAAGCGGCAGCGGTTATTCGGCTCATGCGCTGGCTTGAAAAGACTGTCGGTAAAGAAACGATTACCGAATACGACGTCGGTCAAAAGCTGAATGAATTTCGCGCGCGCTCAGAACTGTACCTGCAGCCCGCGAATCTTCCGATCGTCGGTTTCGCGGATAACGCCGCGGTGATTCATTACCGTCCGCGTAAAGAGGATAGTAAAAAAGTGGTCGCCGAAGGTTTTCTTCTTTTTGATGTCTGCGCTCAGTACAAGTGCGGCACGACCGATTTAACAAGAACGGTCGCACTGGGTCTGCTGACTGAAGAAATGAAAGAGGATTACACAGACGTGCTGAAAGCCAACATCCGATTGGCCTCTCAAAAGTTCCCGCTCGGAACCACCGGTGACCTTTTGGACGCGATCGCAAAAGCCGATCTGTGGAACAAGGGAAAGAATTTCCGCCACGGCACCGGTCACGGCATCGGCTATGTATCCAATATCCATGAAGGTCCCGGAAAAATCTGCGTTGAATATGCGCCTGCGTTCCCTTACGCGCGAAATACGCCGCTTGAGGAAGGCATGCTGTTTTCTGACGAGCCCGGTATTTACAGAGTCGGCCGTTACGGCATCCGCATAGAGAACTCGATCGCGGTGCGCGAAGAAGAAGAGACGGAGTTTGGTACTTTCCTCGGATTTGAAGTGATGACCTTCCTGCCGTTTGAGCACAAGGCGATTCTTGCGGAAAAACTGAGTGAATTCGAAGTGAACTGGATTCGGGATTATTACGCCGAGTGCAGAAAACGACTGCGTCCTTACCTGGACGATGAAGAATTCTCGTGGCTTGAGAAAAAGACAGAGTTTTAATCGCTAAACAAAAAACCGGAGTCGAAGGGCTCCGGTTTTAAGTGGTCAATGCGTCTGAATTACTTGACGACGCAGGGCGCTTCGCCTTCGGGGAGCGCTTCGATACAGCCGATGGTGTAAACGGTTTCACCCGCTTTTTCCAGCGCGGCTTTAGCTTTTTCGGCGTCTCCAGCAGCGACGATCACAGCCATGCCGATACCGTTATTGAAGACTCGGTACATTTCGTGATCTTCGATATGGCCTTCCTGCTGCAGCCAGTTGAAGACTTCGGGTCTCTTCCAGGAGCCTGCTTTGATCACGCACTGTGTGCCTTCGGGCAGCACGCGCGGGATATTTTCCAGAAGGCCGCCGCCGGTGATGTGCGCCATACCCTTGATCGTGACAGTCTTCATCGCTTCAAGAATCTGTTTGACGTAGATACGGGTCGGTTCCATAACGGCGTCGGCAAGAGTTTTCCCGTCCGAAAGCTGTGTTTCCCAGGATTTTCCGGAGACTTCCACAACCTTGCGGATCAGAGAGAAGCCGTTGGAGTGCGGGCCGCTGGAGGCAAGACCGAGCACAACGTCGCCCGGTTTAATCGTCGTTCCGTCGATGATCTGATCCTTTTCGACGATACCGACCGCAAATCCGGCGAGGTCGTATTCGCCCTGCGGATACATGCCGGGCATTTCAGCGGTTTCGCCGCCGATAAGGGCGCAGCCTGCGAGTTCGCAGCCGCGTGCGACGCCGCCGACCACTTTTTTCGCGACGTCCACATCTAAGTGGCCGCATGCGTAGTAATCAAGGAAGAAGAGGGAGCGGGCGCCCTGAACCAGAATGTCGTTCACGCTCATGCCGACTAAATCCTGGCCGACAGTGTCATGACGGTTCAACAGGAAGGCAAGCTTGAGCTTGGTTCCGACGCCGTCTGTACCGGTCACGAGAACCGGGTTCTTATATTCTTTAGAGATTTCAAAGAGCGCACCAAATCCGCCGATTGAACCGAGCACACCCGGAATCAATGTCTTTTTAGCAAGCGGTTTGATACGTTCGACTAATTCATCGCCGGCGTCAATAGAGACTCCGGAGTCTGCATAGGAAAGAGGTTTAGTCATTGCTGGCAGTACTGAGAAGTGAGGATGTAATGCGGCAATTTTAGCGGATAAAGCCCCTTAGGAACTCGAATTTCGGAGGAGCCTTAATACAGACTGAAAAAATCTTCCGCAGCGCTTGCGGATTCAAGTGCCGCTAGCGTTGGGGAGGATGGCTTTGGGACAGAACCGATTTAGGCGGTTTCTGTAGAAAGCTTGGCCGCGAGCGCGGTTGGGCTCATTGCGGTAAACGGGCCTCTGCCGTCGGAGAGGAAAATCGCGGGCGTGCCGTGCAGTCCGAGTCTTTCAGCCAAGCGACGATTTTTATCAAGGATCTGGTCGGATGCTTCCGAGGAGAGTCCGTTGGGCATCTGATCAAACTTCATCCAGTCCACCAGAGCTTTGGCTCGGTTGGAGCTCGATAAGATGGCGCTTGCCATCTCTTCGGACTCTTCACCGAGAATCGGCCAAAGATAGACATAAATCGTGATGTTGTTCATGTTCGCAAGCGTTTCCTTGCTGAGTTTTTTGCAGTACACGCAGAAAGGATCCATGAAGACGGCAAGTTTCTTGTCGCCCGCCCCTTTCACAACTTTAACCGCGGTCTCTTCAGGCCAATCCATCTCATTAAACTGATGATTCATTTTCACCGCCTTTTTGCTAGCACATGCCGACCACGATAAAACGATCTCAGTCGGAACGAAGACGTCCGGCTCTCGTATTGAGCAAATAACAAATTGTACGGACCTTAGTGAAACGCCTTGCGAATGGTTAAAATTCAGGAAGACGAATTTTGCAGACGTATGAATTTAGAAAGAAAAACACAGCTTCCTCTGGCTTTTTTTGAGGATAACAAGCCGACACTTGATAACTTTATCGTTCCCGCCGACGGCGGAGAGGAGTTTTTCGGCGTTTCTTCAAACCGGGGGATCATCGAAGCGATGCGCGAAGTGGCCTCAGGGACAGGCCCGCAGTTTCTTTTTATCTGGGGCGATCTGGGCGCCGGGAAGACACATCTACTGAAGGCGCTGGCGACTCAATCGGAGCGCGTGCCGAAATTCACGGAAGGCGTCTCCCTTTACACCGTTGACGATGTTCAGAACCTGAATGACAGTGAGCGGCATCAGCTTTTTGAGCTGTATAACGAAATCCGCGCGCATAGCGGTACACACCTTGTCGCGGCTTCCGACCGCAGTCCTAAGGATTTTGAAGCGGAGGGCTGGCGCCAAGATCTGACAAGTCGTTTTTCCTGGGGTCCGGTATTTGAGCTGTTCCCGCTTTCTCAAGAAGACAAGCGGCGCATTATCTTGGAGCGGGCGGCTAATCGCGGCCTTACCGTGAGTGACGAAGTGATCTCATGGATGGAGAACAATCTTCCGCGCGACATGCACAGCATGACCACGCTTCTTAATAATTTAGATCGTTACGCGATGGCCGCCAAGCGGCCGATTACGATTCCGCTGATCAAAGAATGTCTTTCTCAGCAGGATGACACCAAGGAAAAATAAGTGAAATACGCTTTCTTTGATTTAGACGGGACGCTTATTCCCGTCGACAGTTCTATTCGATGGGCAGAAACTCTGTTGGATCACGCCGCAGAGGATAGCCGCGAGGCACTGAGAAAAGAAAGGCTTCAGTTTGACGTGGACTACCACAACGGCTGTCTTGATATTCACAAGTTTGAAGATTTTGAGATGCAGCTGCTGGCGAGTTTTCCGCGCAGCGAGCTGGATCGGCTCAGAGTCGAATACATGCGTGATTTGATTGAACCGCATATTCTTCCTAAAGCGGTTGAACTCGTGGAGGCCTATCGCAGAAGCGGTGCTAAAGTTGTCATGGTGACCGCTTCGTACCGATATCCGGTAGAGCCGATCGCGGAGCTTTTTAATATGGATCATTTGCTGTGTGCGGAGCCTGAGGTAGGGCCAGACGGCGAGTTCACAGGCCGGTGCGCGAAAGAAAATTTTGCGGCAAGCAAGATCACCGGCGTGAGGGACTATCTGCTCGAGCGAGGTGAACCGACGGACATCATTAAGCAATGCGTGTTCTATTCGGATTCGAAGAATGATCTTCCGCTGCTCGAGTTCATTGCGGACAACGGAGGAAAAGCGGTGGCGACTAACCCTGACGACTTGCTTCGGCAGACGGCCGAAGCAAGAGGCTGGGAGATTTTGGATTTGTTTTCCAAAGATGAAATGCAGTAGGCGCCCCGCGGAGGAAAAAAATTGATCGACCAAATAGTTGAGACAGTACAGAATCTTTTCGGGACCCGAAAAATCAGGCGCAAGCCGCGGGTCATTCCGCATAAAGAAAATAAGATCGACCTCAGGCAGGTCAGCCCGTTTGCGGTTTCTGTCTGCAAAAGGCTGCAGGAGGCGGGCTACAAAGCCTACATTGTCGGCGGCGCGGTCCGCGATCTTCTGATCGGGCATACGCCTAAAGACTTTGACGTTGCCACCGATGCGACGCCCGAGCAGGTGCGCAAGGTAACCCGACGCGCCATCATCATCGGACGCAGATTTCGTCTGGTTCATGTCATCAAAGGAGCGGAAACGATTGAGGTTTCTACTTTTCGCGGATTGACCGCCGAAGGCGTCCAAAAAGATAAGAACGGACGAGTGATCAGCGACAATGTTTTCGGAGAGCAGTACGAAGACGCGGCACGACGCGACTTTACCGTAAACGCGCTGTACTTCGATCCGACAAGCGGCGACGTGCTGGACTACCACAACGGTATGCTCGATATCCGCAAAAAGCGGATTCGCATGATCGGAGATCCGCAGATTCGCTATCAGGAGGATCCGGTTCGTATTCTTCGCGCCGTTCGAATCGCCTCCAAACTCGGCTTCACCATTGATCCGAAAACCGCGGATCCGATGACACAAATGCAGCAGTATCTTGACAACGTTCCGGCGGCCCGACTGAACGATGAGATGCTCAAGATGCTGATGAGCGGGGCTGCGCTGCAGTGTGTGGATTTAATGGCGAAGTACAAGATTGAAGTGCATCTTCCGATCTTTAAGCTTCTGATGAGAGAGCGGGAGAATGTATTTGTGCGCAAGGCGCTTGACCGATGCGACGCACGTGTGCGTCAGGGCAGATCCATTTCTCAGAGTTTCCTTTACGCCGTACTCCTATGGCGTGATGTGGAATCTTATGTTGAGAAGAACTCGAACGCTAAGAGCATGACGCAGTGCTGGGAAAAGGCTGCCGCCGAAGTCAGCCACAGCCCTGTGATGGTCGGTGTCCAGGGACGCTTTATCAATGATATGCAGGAAATCTGGAAGCTTCAGCCTAAGTTCGAGCGCAGAGGCGGCCGCCTTCCGTTCCGTCTTTTGAATCACCCGCGATTCCGCGCAGCGTACGACTTTCTGCTGATCCGAGCTTCGAGCGGCGAGGTGCCGCATGAGCTGGCGGATTGGTGGACCGCGTTTGAGAGCGCTTCCGAGGATGACCGCCACATCATGATTCAGGAAATGGAGCGCGCAGCACGTGTCCGGAAGACTTCTGCAAAAGAGGAAGGAGCAGAGGACAAACCGAAGAAGACGAGAAGGAAGAGAAAGAAGAAAACGGGTTCTCAGCCCGCGAATGCCGCTCTGCAGAGCGAAAGCGTCGAGCCCCAAGAGCCGGCCGCAGCGGCTGAACCGCCGCAGCTTCCCGCTGTGGAGACTATTCAGGAACCGGCTGCAAAACGAAAATCTCCGGCCGCAAAACCGAAGAGCGAGGCAAAGCCTCAGGCGAAAGTTTCAGAAGCCGAAAAGTCCGAAGCTTTTTCTGACGAGCCGAGTGCGCCGAGAACGGTCAGACGCCGCAGAGCGCCGCAGAGATCAGCACTTTTAGGCGGAAGATCCCGAGAATGACGATCGCCGTGATTGGAATGGGCGGAAATATCGGGGAGCCTGAAAAAGCGCTCCCCGAAGCCGTTTTAAGAATTTGTGCGCTCGATTCAGTCAGCTTCCGCACGGTCTCTTCTCTTTACCGCACTGAGCCGATCGACTCGAGCGGCCCGGATTATCTAAACGCCGTTCTTGTAATCGAAACAGAGATGGGCGCAAGGGCGCTTTTAACAGAACTCCTCCGTATCGAAAACGAACTCGGCCGCGTCAGACCCGCGGGTGTTCACAACGCGCCGCGTACCGTTGATCTCGACCTTCTTCTCTATGGTGAAGAAGTCAGTGATGATCCCTTTGTCATACTCCCGCACCCGAGAATGACAGAACGCGCGTTTGTCCTTGTGCCTCTAAATGAAGCGGCGCCGCAGTGTAAGATAACTGCCAAAACAAAAGCCGCGGATTATTTAGCGGATGTGAAAGATCAGAGAATCCAAAAATACAAGAGCCCTAAGCAGTGGCTCAATCTCAACGGAGAATGTACTCATGGAAGAAAACAAAACCCGAAAGCCGGTTAAGCTCGGCACGCTCAGAAAGATGCATCAGGAGGGCGAACCGATCGTCATGCTGACATGCTACGACGCGACTTTCGCTGCGCTCGAAGATGAAGCGGGCGTGGATATCATGCTGATCGGAGACTCTCTCGGCATGACAGTTCAGGGTCACGGCACCACGATTCCGGTTTCAATTGACGACATGGCGTATCACACCGCCTGCGTCGCCTGCGGAAACAAAAACGCCTTCGTGCTTGCCGACATGAATTTCGGCTCTTACCTTGTGAACGAAGACGAAGCGGTTCGCAACGCGGTCAAGCTGATGAAAGCGGGCGCCAATATGGTGAAATTTGAGGGAGGCCTTGAAGTTTGTCCGCTCGTTGGCCGCCTAAAGCAGATTGGTATTCCAGTTTGCGCGCACATCGGTTTTACGCCTCAGTCGGTCAACGCGATCGGCGGATATTATGTGCAGGGCAAAACCGCAAGCGGCGAAGAAAAGCTCTATCAGGAAGCGATGGCGCTTCAGGAAGCGGGCGCGGACATGGTGCTTTTTGAAATGGTTCCCGCCGAGATCGCCTCGAAGATCACCAAAGAGCTCCGTATCCCGACGATCGGAATCGGCGCCGGTGTCGGAACGTCGGGTCAGGTGCTCGTGCTCCAGGATATTCTCGGCATCTTCCCCGGCCGCAAGCCGAAGTTCTCTAAGAATTTTATGGAAGGCGCTTCTTCCATTCAGCAGGCTGTAGCCAACTATGTTCAGGCGGTGAAAAGCAGACAGTTCCCGACTGATCAGCACTCTTTTTAGGAAACGGACGTCATGAAAGTTGTTCATACCATTAAAGATCTTCAGGTTGAGCTTGCGGATAAGAAAAACATTGTTTTAGTACCGACGATGGGAAATCTCCATGACGGCCATCTGCAGCTGATGAAAACCGCCGGAGCGCACGGCGACACGGTTGTCGCATCCGTCTTTGTCAATCGTCTGCAGTTCGGACCGAACGAGGATTTTGATCAGTATCCCCGTACGCTCGAAGAGGACTGTGCCAAACTCGAAGCGCAGGGCGTTGTGGATATTGTTTTTGCGCCGAGCGAAAAAGACATGTATCCCGAGCCTCAGGTTTTTACCGTTCAGCCGGATCCGAAGCTCGCTGACATTCTTGAAGGGTTTTATCGTCCGGGATTCTTTACCGGGGTCGCCACCGTCGTGATGAAGCTTTTTTCGATCGTTCGTCCGAACAAAGCCGCTTTTGGCAAGAAAGACTATCAGCAGCTTCGTATTATTCAGAAGATGGTAGAGCAGTTTGGAATGCCCATTGAAATTATCCCGGTGGAGCTGCAGAGAAATCAGC
>Ga0209064_1002095_pt1 | contig 24630 bp, 21 predicted proteins | sample Inofromicrocosms_FD_187498 | JGI IMG/M metagenome (GOLD analysis project Ga0209064, IMG submission 187498) | Mouse cecum microbial communities from Vienna, Austria - Inoculum for glucosamine and mucus D2O microcosms (SPAdes) (version 2) | ecosystem: Host-associated > Mammals > Digestive system >... | reverse complement strand
TTTGTCTGGGAGTCCGGGACATCGAGTGTGAGACCTGAAGGCAAAAGCAAAAATTCAAAAGAGAATACATGGGAAAATGCCTGTATAGTGAAGAAAAATCATATCTGGGGGCGTAGCTCACCTGGGAGAGCGCTTGAATGGCATTCAAGAGGTAGAGGGTTCGATCCCCTTCGTCTCCACCAGAAAGAAAGCTCGTACAGCTGAAAAGTTGTACGAGCCTTCTGCATATGAGAGGGCAAAAGAAAAGAGAGAACGGATATCCAAAGGAGGGAAATACACAATAGTGTATCTACTGAAGATATGGGAAATACTGGTATAGCTGTAAAAGAGAAGTGGTAGGAGAGATTAAGTTGTCTATTAATGTTTTTGAAAAACTACTTATTGAAAAAATAGAAAATTTTATTTTAGCATTCTCAGAAACATCTGAAAAGGTTTTTTTTGATGATGCTGGTAAACAAATTCATCCAGGAGAATTTGGTAAATTTCGTGAAGACATTTGTAAAGAATTTATTAGGTTTTTTGTTCCGCATCGCCTGGATATAGGAGAAGGTTTTTTAATCACATCAACAAATAAAATTAGTACCCAATGTGATATTGTTATATATGATGCTACATCAACCCCTCTTATCAAATCAGATTCTCAACAAAAATTTTATCCAGTAGAAACTGTTGCTGCGATTGGAGAAGTAAAATCTATTTTATCTAAAAACGAGTTTAAAACTGCTATCAATAAACTATCTAAAGTAAAAGAGCTTAGAGAAGATATACAACATCCTGTAATAATCAAGAAGGATAGAGAAGGCCCATTTGATCCAATTATTGACCCTTATGATCAAATATTTACATTCATGATTTGTAAAAAACTTAATTTTGATTTCTCTGACATTACCAGCGAAATTAACAGTATGTATGATTCAACTGTCGAATATCGACATAGACATAATCTAATCCTCAGCGTCGAGGATGGACTGCTTGCATATTATGATAATAATGGAAAAACAATGATGTATCCCTGGTTTGCTAATATGATATTAAAAAATCGATTTACTCAGCCAGACACTAACCCTTACAGTCACTTTAAACTGTTTTCCTCATATCTTTTTCTAGGCACTACAAGCAATACAATATTATATCCAGAAATTTCTGACTATATGGGTTGTATTGAAGGAGGAACAAAAAATGATGAAATTTAACTAATGTATTGAAATAAAAGGCATATGTGATTAAAGGTTTTGAAAATCATGGATTTTTAAAAGGCAAGAAGAATTTGAGTAAGAGGGTAGCTTCCAACCACGAAAGCGGAAAAGAAGCTGCCCTTTTTTGCTGTCCAGCGGTATTCCACTGGGTAACAAGGTATAAAAGCACCAAACAAAAGGGGAAAAAGTTATTGGGGATGGTGATAGGCTTAAAGCATCTTTCGTGGTATAGTTTGAATCACAAAAACCACGAAAGGAAGGATAGAATGAGAGCAAAAGTCATAGCCCTGGTGAATGAAAAAGGCGGGGTGGGAAAATCAACGAGCGCGGCGACCATAGGGTACATCCTGGCGCAAAAGAAGAAAAAGGTCCTGCTCATCGATTTCGACGGCCAGGGACACGCTTCCCTGCTCTGCGGGGTGAGGAACATCAACCAACTTCAAGAAACAACGGCAACGCTCTTAAACCGGATCATCTGCGGGGAGGAGCTGCCGGAGGCGGAAAGCTTCCTCCACCGGCATAAAGGGGTGGACTTAATCCCATCCAACAGCCAGCTGTTCGCCCTGGAGAGGAACCTTAGCAACGCGGACTTCCGGGAAACCAAACTGCAGGAGCTTACGGAACGCTTCCGGGAGCAGTACGAGTACATCCTCATCGACTGTATGCCCAACGGTGGAACGACCCAGATCAACGCCATGCTGAGCGCGGACGAGCTGATTATCCCGACCCAGGCGGAGGTATTCAGCGCGGTGGGTATGACCCAGCTGGCGCGTCACAGCGCCATAATACAGAAAAACACAGGACGCCGGCTGAAAATAGCGGGCGTCCTGATTACTATGTACGACAAGCGGACCAGCCTGTCTAGGGAGGTCTGCGGGATGCTGGAGGAATACAAAGGAATCCCGATTTTCAAGACGAGAATCCCCCGGTCGGTGAAGGTTGGGGAAGCGGCGCTGTACGGTCAGACCATCAGCGAATACGCGCCAAACCATCCGGCAGCCCTGGCATATGAAGCCCTTGTAAAGGAGCTGACGGAAAATGAGTAGAGCTTCGGGAGCAAGAATCACGCTGGCCAGCTATGAGGAAATGCTGGGAGGGAGTCCCAGGGAACAGGCAGAACTGGACATCCGCCAGCTCCAGCCATATCCCAACCACCCCTTTACCCTATATCAAGGAGAGCGTCTGGAGCAGATGATTGAGAGCATCTCCAGGCATGGAGTGCTGGAGCCGGTTCTGGTGTGGAAAAGGGAAAATGGGTACGTTATCCTGTCGGGCCACAACCGTGTCAATGCGGCAAAGGAGGCGGGGCTGGAAAAGGTTCCGGCCAGAGTCATGGAAAACCTGACGGAGCAGCAGGCAACCCTCATTGTCACAGAGACAAACCTGCACCAGAGGTCCTTCGGGGACATGAGCCACCGGGAACGGGCGCTGGCAATCCATATGCACTACACAGCCATGAAGGAGGACAGCCAGAACCGGAGGCTGGTGGAAACCATTGAGCGGCTATGCGGTGTTCCAATGGGTAACGGGAGGAGCATAGAGAAGACCTGCGAAGAATTCGGAGCCTCCCAGGGGACAATCGCCCGGTATCTGAGGATAAACACCCTGCATCCGGGCTTACAGGAAAAGATAGATGAGGGGAAAATCCCGCTGCGGGCAGGGGTAGAGCTTTCGTGGAACAGCCAGGAGGAGCAGGAACAAATCAACGGGGAGTTGGAAAGGAGTGGGAAACCCTTGAGCATCCGGCAGGCGGAGCAGTTGAGAAAGCATACCGGGGAGCTGGATGAAGGGACAATCCAAGGGATATTAAATCTGCAGCAGGAATCCAGGCAGTGCGCCGTAAGGATTTCGGAGGAGGTGTTCCGGCGGTACTTTCCGGAAAAGGCGAAAAAGAAGGAGATAGAGGAAACCATAGCAAAGGCTTTGGAAGCCTATTTTTCAAAGACATAAGGTTACAAGAGGGCAATTTCTGACCCGCATCAGCGGGAAAGGAATTGCCCTTTTTTGCGTCCAGGGGAAGGAGGTGAAAGGGAAAATGGAAGAAAAGAGCTGGATGAAAATCGCCGGAGGGTGGAAGATGATAGCGGTCCCCTACCGGTGCCAGGACTGCCCATACCGAAGCCCAGGTTTTATATGTATCAGCAAAGACGGGAGGTGTATGAGGACAGAGGTAGAGAAATTCAACCGGCGAAGCCGAAGAAAGGAAGGCAAAAGATGAGACAGGAAAAGATAAACTATCTGAAGGATCAATACCCGCCGGGGACGAGAATCGAGCTTGAGGAGATGAAGGACCCCTACGATCCGGTGCCGTCGGGAACTAAGGGAACCGTCCTGGGGGTAGACGATGCGGGAACTATAGAGGTGGCCTGGGATAACGGGAGAAGCCTGGGCCTGATTCCCGGCGAGGACAGCTTCCAAAGACTGCCGCCGGAGCTGGCAACGCTCAAGCTGTATATGCCCCTGTTCGGGGAAATTTATGAGAAAAACGAGTACGGATGGGAGGAGGAGCCGTACAGCATAGACGGCAGGGAGCTGGTGGGATACGACGCAGAAATCGAGGAGGCGTTAATCAACAACCGGCTGCCGGAGGAAAAGGAACGGGGCGTCATGGCATGGTATTCGGAGGAAGACACCGTCAATGAAAAGGTGCAGTCGGTGGAATTTGAGACGGAGTACCGTGAGGGCCAGCTGTGGGGCGTGGCAAGGTGCCGGGTCATGGGAAACCTGACCCCGGATGAACTGGATGCTTTAAAAGAGCACATCACCGGACAAGCGGCAGACGGATGGGGGGAAGGGTTTGAGCAGCGGGAAATCCGCGTGGCAGAGGGAATCTTAAACGTGCATCTCTGGAACAGCGATGATTGGAGCATCCAGACAGAGGAGGATCAGTTTGGGAATTTAAGAGAGGAGGAGGGGATGTCGATTGAACCCTGTTTTTAGAGGAGACCTGGTCAACATCCGCAGCGGAACCAGCATACGCCTGGCCCTGCCAGCCGAGCCGTATAAGATACTGGACGGGATGGAGTGTGTACACTGCGGCAACCCGTCCAATGTGAGATATGAGATTGGGGTGTATGAAAAAGCCGGATACCTGTCCGGGATATTGGGGGATGCGGCGGAAGGGGAGGACATTCAGCGTCTGAACTGCCTTGCCGGACGGTTGAGGGAGCTGGACGCGCTGCAGGAGACGGCGTTTTGCGGGATGGCGGAAAAGGAAACACAGTCACAGGGAAAGATATCCCTGGAGCGGCTGGTCGACCTGTCGTACAGTACGGAAAGCTGCCATGTGCTGCCGGAGGTCAGAAGCGACTTCCAGCTGGGAGAATTTCTCGTAGACAACGGATTCGTAGCGGATTTGGAGGACATCCCGGAGGAGATCAGGAAGTACCTGGACTATGGGAAAATCGGACGGGAGCACTGGGAGGCGGAAGGGGGTATCCTGACAAAGTCAGGATATGTGGAGCAGTGGGACGAAATTCACAGCATCAGAGAAGAGACGGATTTCCGCTTTACAAAGCCGGAATACACTATTTTATTGGAGACAAAGGAGGGGCGTATCTCCCTGCCAATGGATGAATACGAGCTGGAGCCGTATTTATGGAGGGAAATGGGAGAATATCGATGCGCGGACTGCGCGGTACCCTTTTTTGAAGGTGTCCTGAACAGAGCGAATGCGGATCTCACAGAGCTCAACCGGTTCGCCGGGATGCTTGGGGAACTGGAGGAGCAGGGACAGCTTCGGACGTTCAAAGCGGTCCTTCAGGCAGCCCATTGCCGGGATATGGGGCAGGCCGTGGAGCTGGGCGAAAATATAGAGGAGGAATATGTGCTGTTTGAGGAGCTGGCAGACCCGGAGGACGTCGCCAGGGAATGGCTGTCGGAACAGTATCCAGACGATATCGAGTTATTCAGCGGCGAAGAGCTGAGGCATATCGGGGAAAGGTATATGGCAAAGTACCCAGCATATGAAACAGACTATGGATATCTCCAGAGGTACGATTTCCAGCCGGTTCAGCCGCTGGAGGAAGAGCCGGAGCCAACAATAGAACCCCGGTTATAGAGCGCCGTTTCCTGAATAAGGGACGGCGCTTTTGGCGTTTATAAGGAATTTAGTTTCCGTGAGGAGGTGATGAGAATGTGTACTGCAATAAGCTTACACGGGCCATAAAAGAGAGAAAGACGGGAGGAATGCGATGCTGAAACCGTTTATCCCGTGGGTGGGAGGAAAAACAGCGTTAAGGCCAATCCTGTACCAGCTGTTCCCCAACAGCTACGACCGACTGGTGGAGGTGTTTGGGGGCGGGGCGTCGGTGCTGTTCGGCAAGGAGCCGGACCATCGTGCGGAGGTGTACAATGACCTGAACAGCGACCTGTTCAACCTGTTTATGTGCGTGAAAGAGCGTCCGCTGTCCCTGGTGCGGGAGCTGGGGTTCCTGCCGTTCAACTCGCGGCAGGAATTTAAAGTGTTCAGAAAGTTTGTGAGAAAAGAGGAGTTTACCGACGATTATCTGGCGGAGGAGATGGAGCTGTGTGAAAGGTATCTGGAGCCGCCGGACAGCATGGAAATGAAGGGGCTGCTGCTGGAGCAGGCGGAAGCCGGGGATGTGAAACGTGCGGCGGCCTTTTACAAGATGATCCGGTACAGCTATGCCGGGGGCGGCAGTTCATATGGAGGGAAATCCATAGATATCCGCCGGAGCCTGCACCTGATCTGGGCCTGCTCCAGACGGCTGGCGGATGTGGTAATCGAGAATCTGAGCTTTGAAGAAGCGATCCCCAAATACGACGCGTCGGGGACGCTGCTGTATTTAGACCCGCCGTACTATCAGGCGGAGTGCTATGAAGTGGCGTTTTCTCTGGAAGACCACTACAAGCTGCGGGAGCTGCTGGGGAGGTGCAGAGGGTATACGGTTCTGTCGTATAACGACCATCCCTTTGTGCGGGATCTGTATAAAGGGTTTTGGCAGTTTTCGGCCAAGCGTCTCAATAACATGGCCCAGCGGTACGAAAGCGGGAGCGAGTATGAGGAGCTCATCATCCTCAACTACGACCCCAGGGCGCATCCTAAAAATGAACAGATGAACCTGTTTCAAAGCCAGAAGCCGCCGGAATATCAATATACATTGATCAGTGAAGGAGAGAGAAATGAGAATTATTCTTGAAATACCCGAAACCCAGGAGGGACTGTATATCCCCGGCAGAGTGCTGGAGGAAGCGGGACTGTCCCAGGATCACTACAGCTATACCATAGAGGAAGGGAGAATCCTCATCGAGGAGCCGGAGCGGTACGAACAGAGAATTCTGGAGGAAAACTGGGAGGACGCGAGGGAAGACAAAGCCCTTTGCTGCCTGCCGGAGGACGCGGTCAGGCTGTTCTGTTCCCTGGGGATCTCCCCCCAGACCATCCGGGAGGCCATAGCGAAGGGGGAGATCGACTGTGAAGGGAACATATAAGCTCATCGACGCCAAGGGGCGGGTGTACCTGCCCAAGGAGATAAGGGAGAGGCTGGAGCTGGAATGCGGGGACTTTGTGAAGCTTACCGAACAGGACGGCGGCCTCTTCCTCCAGAAGGTACACCTCATAGAAATGGGAGATGAATCTCCGGAGGCGGTGGAGGCATATGTCCATGCGGCAGCAGCGGCCATGCCCAGGGAGAAGCGGGTGGAGCTTGCCGCCCTGCTTCTGGAAAAAATGAGAAAAGAGGAATGGAAAAATGAGTAGAAGGATTGCGGCGCTTGCCGCCTGCATTTTGGTTTTAACCGCATCGACGGCGGTGTACGCCGCCGAAGCCCCAGAGACGGTCATTGAGGAAACCGGCTCCGGGACAAGCATCTCCATAACAGATATCACGCCAAGGGAGGGCGGTACAGATGAAGCGAAAGGCCAGCTTGCCTATGGAAGCTACTACCCGGTTGAAATACAAACAACAGAGGAGGACGGCATTAAACTGCTGGTCAAAACCTTCGTTGTGCCGGAGGGTACAAGCCCCCAGGTTCTCGTTGAGAAGGGGCTGACCAGGCGGGGAATCCAGTATGAGGTTTCAGACGTCCTGCGCCGGGAGCTGGAAGGAAGCCGGGAGCAGAAAACTATCTCCCAAAAATTGACGCTGGAGACGGACACCAACGACCGGGAGGAAATCCTTTCCCTGCTGAAACCCAGCCTGGAGTACCGGGAAAACGGCTTTTCCGGGACTCTGCTGCTGGACGAGGGTTCTGTCCGGGCCAAGGTGACGGACTCCTCCAATTATTCGTATACCTTAAAGGATACAAGGGAGTACCTGGGCCTGGAGCGCAACGACCCCTACTATGTCCCCAAAACAACGGAGAAAAATGGGGCGGTGTTAAAGCTGACCAACGTGAGCTGGACGCCAATGGCCAGCGCAGCGGACAACAGCAGTGTTCCCTCCCTGTTCAAGGCGACAGCCGAGTACAGCGGGACCGCCTGGGGAAGCAAAGAAGACGGCTATCTGGTGACGGCCTCCTATACAGGAGAGGTCAGCCGGACAACCCAAGGGGACGTAATTTACTCCATTATATATGAAGAAGTCAAGGTCCCCGCCATCCTCCCGGAATCCTTGGAATTCGATTGGCGGCCCATCCTCACAGCCGTTTTGGTTATCGCTCTTGTGGGTGGAACGGCAGTAGGCGGCTTTTTCCTGGTGAGGTTCCTGAAAAGCAGGAGCCAGGGTCGGGAAAATAACCCCTATGCCAACCGTCCTAAAATGCAGCGTCCGGAACTGCTGGATGAAATGGATCGGGGACTGGGGGACGCGGAATGAAGGAAAACTGGAAAAACGCCAAATGGCTGCTGTGGCTGATCCCGGTCATAGTAGCTGTTATTTTTGCGGTGTGGCGGACATGGCCGGAGGCGGAGCCGGTCAGGACAATGGCGGAGCCGCTTCTGGAGGATGAGGTGACCTTCAACCTGGAGGTCAATCCGACCTACTCCGCCAAAGACGGGGTGGTGGTGATTCAGCCCTCGGCGAAGGAATCGGATTCAGATAAGCCGTCAGATTCCACCTATGTATCCGACCCGGAACAGGTTTGGAGCGAACCCACTCCCCTGTCAACCGACAGCTACACCCTGCCGGAGGACGTGACCATCGCGGACGGCTCTATTGGAACGCTTACCATTCCCAAGCTGAAACTTTCCGCGCCAGTATACGAGGCGGAAGAAGGGAAAGAACCGGAATCCATGACCAAGGGAATCGCCCACATTTCCGCCACCTCCGCCTGGGAGGGCAACATCGGACTGGCCTCCCACAACGAAGCTCCGACGGGAGCTGTCGCCTATTTTCGGGATATTCATCTGCTGGAACAGGGGGATTCCATCTCCTATAAGAGCTCCCTGGGGGAACGGCAGTACCGGGTGGAAAAAGTTCAGGAGATATCCGATGAGGACTGGAGCTTCCTGTCCCCCAGCGCGGCGGACGGCAATAAAATCACCCTCATCACCTGTATCACCGGAAAACCAAACAGCCGTCTCATGGTACAAGCTTCAGAGGAAAATTTTGTTGGAGTTGGTGAATAGCTTTCCCTCCCCTTTGCTGGTATTGTATAGGCAGAAGGAGGCGATCCCATGAAACAAAAAGGAATGGCGATCCTATTAGCGGCGTTGTTGGCAGTGGGTACAGCAGCCCCGGTTTACGCGGCGGAGGAAATTTTCAGCATAGAGGCGGTGTACGTGGGAGAATCCCAGAAAAACAGCCCTCCCCCGGCTCCAAGGCCAGAGCAGCAGAGGGAAGAAAGCGCTCCACAGTTTCAAATTTCGGCACAGCCCAAAAAGAAGATACGGGTTGTGGTGAAGAAAAAAGAAACCGCAGTCCAGACTTCACCAGAGGTACAGAACGAAGGTAAGAACATCACAGGTCAAATCCCGCAGGATACGGAGGAGTTCCCCTACACGCTGGAAAGCTTCGCGGAGGAAGTCCTCCGCCTGACCAACGAGGCGAGGGTGGAAGCGGGAGCGCCGCCTCTGGAGCTGAACCCAACCCTAAGCGAGATGGCCCAGGCCCGGAAGGATGAGAACAAGGGGAAGATGACCCACATCCGCCCGGACGGGAGCACAGCGGACACCATCTTCAAGGAGTATGACACTGACCTGACCTGTACCGGGGAGATTATCATGTCAACCGCCCAAAGCCCGGAGGCCATTGTCAACGGGTTCCTTGCGGGCAAATCCCACCGGGAGAACCTGCTCAACCCCGGCCACAAATATGTGGGGATCGGAGTGTCCTGGGGAGAAACCCCGGCAGGTACGGGAATTGCAGTACTGGAGTTATTCGCCAAATAGCCAACAAACAAAATAAAACCCATATAACCAATCCAAGGGCAGCCACAAGAAATTGTGGCTGCCCTTTTTGCATATAAAAACCAAAAACGAAAGGAAGATTTGAGATGCTGTTATTTGCAATGGGACTCTTTACTGGAGGGCTGTTTGGGGCAGGCGTCATGTGCCTGCTGCAGGTAAGCCGCACAGAAGAACATCTGCCTAACGCAGAGAAGGGAAGCGTAAAATGAAGAAGCTATCAAGAATACTCTCGCTCCTCATGGCGGCGGTTATGCTGGCCAGCTCCGCTATGCCTGTATACGCCTTTGAGGATTTCGGCAGTTTGGAAGACCTGTCGGGATATGAAGAGGGAAACCTATTCGACACGCCGGAGGAAGCCCCTCCCCTGTGGGACAATGAGGAAGATTCCCTCACATGGGAAGATACTTTCGGAGAAGAAAATTCAGACAAAAACAGTTCCGATTTTGAAAAAGCTCCTTCTGAAAGCGACATCCAGCAGCCGGAACAAACTCCGGAAAATACACCGGCAGAAACAGAGGGAGAAACCGTTCCCAAAGAAGGAGACGCCCCCTTGCCGGATGAACCGGTAACGGGTACCTCCGGCCTGGACCCTCCGGACGTGTTCACCTTTGAGATGGTTCGGAGCGGTTCCGGAACATCCTCCGGTATGCGGAAGGCCAGGGCCAACCCCGGAAGCATCACCGTGTACATCCAGAAAATCACAGGGCTGAGCCACGCCTACCCCTTTAACGGCGGCAGCCCGTATAACGCATACACCATGTTCACATCGGACGGGAAAGCGGTGTACTGCGTGGAGCCAGCCCGGTTCAACACCACCAACGGCAGCGTCTCCACCGGGAGCCTGGACTACAACGGCCTGAGCGACACCCAGAAAAAGGAGATCGCCAAGGCAGCGTCCTGCTGCACAACTGTGGGAAACGCGGATAAATACTACGCGGCCCAGGCCATTATCTGGGAGATATGCCTGAACCAGTCCCCCCGTTCCGGCAGCGTCTACAGCGCGGTTATCGCCGCCAACTCCGGCAGGCTGGGCGGCTACTATGAGCAAATCCGCTCGGAGATGGAGTCGTTAGGGGAGATTCCAAGCTTCATGAGCAAGGACCCCCAGAATCCCACCATCCACGAGATGACCGACAACGGCGGCAGCTGGAGCATCGACCTGGAGAACACCAACTCCAACGTCACCCTCAAGGCCGAGGACTTCCAGACACGCGCTCCGTTCCAGTTTAACGTCAGCGGAAATACCCTGACTGTAGATTCCCCCAGCGAACCGGATGAGGACTCCTTTGTGGAATGGCACAAGGGCGGGGAGGGCTGCGGCCTCATCTTTTGGGCCTCCTCCCAGCAGGAGAAGGCCACCTACGACGAAACCCAAGGCATTCCGGCAGACGGGTACATGGCTTTTACCCAGAATTTCATCCCTCCGAAAGAGGACCCCGCGCCGGAAACCCCGGAACCCAGCCTGGGTTACCTGACCATCGTCAAGTACGACGGGGACACCAATCTTCCCCTTGGGGGAGCGGTATTCAAGGTAGAATGCGAGGGGTACGTCAACGAGGCAGTGGACATCCCCTATGGAGGGAAAACCATAGTCATCCCAATTCCAGAAGGAGAAACCTCGGTGGACGTTACCGTCACCGAAGTTACAGCTCCTTCCGGCTACGTCAAAGACAGCGAGCCAAAAACGGTTACTGTTACCGCAAACGATACCATCAACATCGTAGAAGTAGGCTTTGTGAACTACCCCGAAGCCTGCTCTCTGGAAGTCTACAAACACGAAACCGGAAATAAGGGGGTAGCTTTGGAAGGAGCGTCCTTCCGCATCCGCTACGCCGACCCCAACGTTTCTGCCCAGACCTGGACGGAAACCACAGACGGCAGCGGCAAAATCCACATCGACCTGCCAGCGGCAGGGGCCTTAATTGTGGAGGAGCTTTCCGCCCCGGCAGGCTACTCTATGAACGCCAAGAACACCTACGACGTCACCGTTATGCGGGGAGAACAGAAGGTTCTGGATGTCCCCAACGACAAGAGGGCGCAGCTTATTGTTATCAAGAAGGACGCCCAGACAGGCCAAACTCTGGCAGGAGCAATCATTAAAATCACATTGCTTCGCGCCCACACCCCGCCATACGAACAAAATATTAGCTACACCCAGACCACCGGAGCGGACGGGCGCACCGTATTCTCCGGTCTCATCCCCGGCGAGTACCGGGTGGAGGAGCAGTCACCGCCCCAGTACTACCTTCCCACAGATGTTGTCCACAACGTCAGCGTCTTTGAGGGGAATACAGAGGCGGTAGAGGTTGTCTTTGAAAACGAACCCTGGAGCGGCCTCACCATTAAGAAGGTGGACTCCACCAACGACAAGGGCTTACAGGGGGCTGTGTTCAAGGTCTACAAGGGCAGCCACGAGGACCCCCTGGCCTTTATCGGCGACTTTGAAACCAACGAAAACGGCGTGGTGGTTGTTCCCAAGCTGGAATCGGGCCAGTATTACACCATTGTAGAGGCCCAGCCGCCCTACGGATACCTGCTCTCGGAAAACAATGTGCAGACGGTCATGGTCCGGCCCGACGCGGTACAGAACAATGTCACCGTCATTTTCCAGAATAAACCGAAGCCCAAGCTTCTCATTGAAAAGATCGATGAAGTGACCGGCAAAAAGCTGGAGGGCGCGGTATTTCGCGTTTCCCTCAAGGACAGCGCCGAGTACAAGGAATTTACCACCGGAGCGGACGGAACTGTCCTCATTGAAAATCTGGAAGAAGATTGGTACACGGTTCAGGAAATCCGCAGCCCCACCAATTACATTCTGGACGATCAAATCCGCAACATCCAGACCAAAGCTGGGGAAACCACTATTTTGCGGATTAACAACCATCGGAAACCCAACCTCACCATCCGCAAGGTGGACGAGCAGACAGGAAATGGCATTGCAGGCGTTACCCTCCGCATCACCAAAGAGGGAGCTAAAGAATACCAAGATGTCACCACCGGGGCGGACGGCGTGTTTGTTTTGGAGCACGCGGACCCAGGCTGGTACATTGTAACGGAGCAGCGCACCCCGGAAACCCATATCCTGGACCAGACGCCCCATTACATTGAGGTCAAGGCCGATCAGGATACGGAGATTGTCATAAAGAACAAGGCGAAGCCTTCCCTCCGCATTTTGAAAACAGATTCCGTCACCAAACAGCCCATGCAGGGCGTCACCTTTGAGGTCAGCGTCAAGCAGGGGAAAACGCTGGGCGAATACCGCACCGATGCGGGTGGAGAGATTTTCCTCCCCAACATCGAGCCGCAGCTCTATGTGATTCGGGAGATTCGGACATTAGACGGGTACCTCATCGACACCCAGCAGAAGGAAGCTCTGGTGGAATGGGGCAAGACCACCGAGGTAGCTTTTACAAACACCCCAAAAAATCCGTTGCTTATCTATAAGGTGGATTTCCACACCGGGGAACCCCTGGCGGGAGCAACCTTCCTGGTGGAGAAGGTGAACGGCGAACACGTGGGAGAATACATCACCGGCAGAAACGGCTATGCCACTGTCACCGGCATTGAGCCTGGGTTCTATTTGGTGAAGGAGGTCAAGCCGCCCCTCAATTACATTTTGGACGAAACTCCAAAAACAGTAGAACTGAAATACGACTCCCCCGCCATCGTCCAGTTTGAGGACAAGGCCATGTCGGGGCTGCATATCAAGAAGATCGACAGCCTGACCAAGGAGCCTATGGAGGGGGTATCCTTCCGGGTATCGGAAAAGGCCGGGCGGACCATAGGCGAGTTTAAGACCGACGCCCAAGGCTCTATCCTGGTGGATAACCTCCAGCCGGGATGGTACACCGTCCGGGAGATCGACACCCTGGAAGGATATATTTTAGATGAATTGCCGCGAGACGTGGAATTTGTCTGGGGCCAGCTCACCACGTTGGAATTCACCAACGACCGCAAGGCCCAGCTCCAGGTGAAGAAGGTGGACACGGACACGGGAGAACCCCTGGCGGGAGCCAAATTCCGGCTGGAGACAGTGGGCGGCGAGTTTCTGGGAGAGTATTCCACAGATCGAACCGGATTTTTCACCGTAGATAACCTGAATGTGGACTATGTGGTAGTTCGTGAGATCAAGGAACCGGATGGATATCTCCTGAACAATGTGCCTTACACAGTCCGGATTGAAGCCAACAAGCCCGCCATTCTGGAGGTATCCAACAAGAGACTCTCCCCTATTCAAATCCGGAAGGTGGATGCGGAAACCGGCGCGCCTCTGGCAGGGGCGCACTTTAGAGTAACCCAGGCCAACGGCGAGTATGTGGGGGATTTCTCCACCGGCACCGACGGGTTTTTGAATATCCCGGAATTGCAGCCCGGATTCTACATCGTCTCGGAAACCCAGGCCCCGGCGGGGTATCTTCTGGACCAGACCCCCCAGACCATTGAGGTCAAGGCCAATATCCCCGCCCTGGTGGAGTTTACCAACAAGCGACTTCCCGGCCTCCAGGTGCGCAAGATAGACGGGACCACCAAGCAGCCCCTTGGAGGAGCCAAGTTCAGAGTGGAGAAAGGGGACGGCCGGCAGGTGGGGGACTTTGTCACCAATTCTGCGGGCTTTTTTGTCCTCTCCGACCTGGAGGCGGGAGCCTACACCGTATATGAGACGGAGGCCCCTGCCGGGTATATCCTGGATAAATCCCCTCAAACGGCAGTCCTGAAACCAAATGACACGACCACCCTGGAATTTGCGGATAAGCCCCTGGCGGGATTGCAGATTAAGAAGGTGGACGCCGTCACCGGCCAGCCCATGAAGGGGGTGGAATTCCGCATCGCCAAGCTGAACAACGAGGCGGTGGGAACCTATGTCACTGACGGCGCGGGGCTTATCTTTGTGCCGGATCTGAAAGAGGGATGGTACGTCGTCACGGAAACCCGGACGCTGGAGGGATATATGCCTGACAGCGCTCCCCGCAACGTGAAAGTCCTTTCAGACAAGTTGAATGTGGTGGAGTACAAAAACTACCCCTATCCCCACCTGCAAATCGAGAAGATAGACGCGGAAACCCGCCAGCCTCTGGAAGGGGTTCGGTTCAAGGTCTCCGACCGGATGGGCAGGGAGCTTGGAAGTTATACCACCAACAAGCAGGGACAAATCCATCTTACGGGCATGGAGCAGGGAATCTATTTCGTTCAGGAGACAGAAACCTTAGACGGCTATGTGCTGGACAAAAGCGTCCACGAAGTAAACCTGCTCTGGGGGAAAACCACCAGGCTGGAAATCCCCAACACGCCTCTGGGCAGGCTGCGGATCAGGAAAATCGACAGTGAAACCAGGCAGCCCCTGGCAGGCGCGGAGTTCCACCTGTTCAATTCCAAGGGCGAACTTGTAGGCGAGTATGTCACCGACGCTTTGGGGATTATCCATCTTCCCAAGGAGCTGGAGGAAGGACGGTACACGCTGAAGGAAGTGAAAGCCCCCGACGGCTATGTTTTAAACGACGCCCCTCGAAATATTGAAATCAAGGCGGACGAAACCCTTGAGCTGGAGATTCCCAACACGTCTCTGGGGACGCTGCGGATTAAGAAAATCGACAGCGAAACCAAAGAACCCCTGTACGGTGCGGAGTTTCACCTCTACGATTCCAAGGGGAACCTTCTCGGCGAATATTCTACCGATAACAACGGCATCATCGAACTAACCCGAAAACTGACGGCGGGAAAATATCTCCTCAAAGAGACAAAAACGCCGGACGGGTATGTCCGGGATGAAATGAGCAAGACCATTGAAATCAAGGAAGGGGAAACGCTAAACGTAGAAATACCCAATATTCCCCTGTCCACCCTACGCATCCGCAAGATAGACAGTAAAACCCAGAAACCCCTTATCGGGGCGCTGTTCCGGTTATATAACCAAACCGGGAAGCTCCTGGGCGAGTACACGACAGACGATAGAGGAATCGTTGAATTTCCCCGGCAGTTGGCCGCTGGGAAATATGTTCTCAAGGAAATCCAAGCGCCGGAAGGATATGTGCTGGACGACGTGTCCAAAACGATTGAACTGGAAGCCGGAAAAACTCTGGAGCTGGAAGTTCCCAATGTACCGTTGAGCAGCCTGAGAATTCGGAAGGTTGACAGCGGGACAAAGGAACCGCTGCCCGGTGCGGTTTTCCGTCTGTTTGACAGCAAAAATAAGCCTGTTGGCGACTATACCACAGACGAGTTGGGCGTTGTTGAAATAACCCAAAAGCTGACGGTGGGCAGGTACCAGTTGAAGGAGATAACGGCTCCAGCGGGCTATTCCCTGCTTTCCAAACCTCTGACCATTGAGATTCCAGAGGGGGAAACGCTGGAAATCGAAGTACCCAACACTCCCTTGGGAACGCTGCAAATCAGGAAAATCGACCAGGAAACCAAAGCCCCTCTATCCGGCGCGGTGTTCCAGCTGTTCGACGGCAAAAAGAACCCTCTGGGCAGCTATACAACGGACAGCTCCGGTCTGATTGAAATCCCCCGGACGCTGGCAGCCGGGAAGTACTGGCTGAAAGAAACCAAGGCCCCGGCAGGCTACGCGCTGGACGCGGAACCCAAAGCAGTTGAAATCAGGGACGGCGAGACCATCATTGTCGAGTTTGCCAACATCCCGCTGTGCGGCCTGAAAATCCGCAAGGTTGACAGTGAGACAAAAGCGCCGCTGTACGGGGCGGAATTCCACCTCTACAATGAAAACGGGACTTTGCTCGGAGAGTATACCACCGACGACAACGGGCAGTTTGAGCTGTCCCGGAAGCTGACCACCGGAATGTACATCTTAAAGGAAACAAAGGCCCCGGAAGGATATGTTCTAAACAGCCATCCCCAGAAAATCGAGCTGAAGGCAGGGGAAACCCTGGAGCTGGAGGTCCCCAACGTTCCGCTGAACACCCTGCGCATCCGCAAAATCGACAGCAAAACCCAGCAGCCCCTCATGGGCGCGGTCTTCCGTTTATATCAGGGCGGGAAATTGTTTGGTGAATACACCACCGACGACAGGGGAATCATCGAGCTTCCCCGACAGCTGGCCGCAGGGAAATATACCTTGAAAGAGATTCAGGCCCCGGAAGGGTATGTTCTGAACAGCGATCCAAGAACCATTGAGCTGGAGCCTGGGAAAACGGTTGAACTTGAAATTCCCAACGTCCCCCTGAGCGGTTTGAAAATCAAGAAGATTGACAGCGAGACAAGGGAAGCCCTCACCGGAGCGGTGTTCCGGCTGTCCGACAGCAGGGACAAGGTCATAGGGGATTATACCACCAACGAGTTTGGAATCATTGAGATATCCAGACAGCTGCTGGCTGGAAAGTATATCCTTCGGGAGCTGACCGCCCCGGAGGGTTACGCTTTGCTTGGCAAGCCCCTGGAAATTGAGATTCCCGAAGGGGATACGCTGGAGCTGGAAATCCCCAATACACCCCTTGGAACATTGAAGGTTCAGAAGGTGGATCGGGAAACCAAGAAACCGCTGTCCGGCGCGGTGTTCCAGCTTTACGACGAGAAGGGGAATCCCCTGGGAAGCTCTACGACCAACGCAGCGGGAGAAATAACCATTGCCAGAAAGCTGGCCGCCGGAAAGTATTGGCTCAAGGAAACCAAGGCTCCAACAGGCTACACCTTGGATTCCACCCCCAAAGCCATTGAAATCAAGGATGGCGAAACGACAAGGGTAGAAATCACAAACATTCCTTTGTGTACGCTGAAAATCCAAAAGGTTGACAGTGAGACAGGAGAACCCCTGAAGGACGCCGGATTCCTGCTGTACGACGCCAAGAAGAACCTGCTGGGCGAGTTTACCACCGATAAGGACGGCAAAATCGAGCTGTACCGCAAGCTGACCGCAGGGAAATACACCTTGAAGGAAATAAAGGCGCCAGACGGGTATGTCCTGCCGGAGGAACCTCTGGAGATCGAGCTGAAATCCGGGGAAACCCTGGAGCTGGAGATTCCCAATAAGCCTATGCGCGGCAAGATTCAAATCACCAAGAAGGCCGCCAACGACAACCCTATCACCAAGGCAAAGGCAGGGGCGCTGCTGGAGGGCGCAAGGTTTGAAATCTACAACGACAAGCTGGAGCTGGTGGACACCATAACGACCGATGAAAAAGGGGTGGCAATCTCCAAAGAACTCCCAATGGGAACCTATGGAATTCAGGAGGTGAAAGCGCCGGAATACTATCTTCTGGACGGAAAAGTGTTCTACGCCGAACTGAAACTGGACGGAGACCTTGTGAGGTTTGAGGTCCAGAACCAGAGCGTGGACGTAGACGTGACCATTGAAAAGCGGGGGAATGTGGAGGTTATGGCCGGGGATATTATGGCCTATGACTTCTCAGAAATCCGCAACGCCTCCAACGTTTCTCTGAATGAATTTTACTGGCATGACCAGCTTCCCACCGACGCCGTCCGCCTGGGACAGATTGTGACAGGAACCTGGTCGGAGAGACTAACCTATTCCGTTGCCTACCGCACCAACCAGAGAAGCCGCTACCGGACGCTGGCGTCGAATCTTTCCAGCAAAACAGCCCACACCCTGGACTGCGGACGGGAGACACTCAACTTAGCGGCCAACGAGTATGTTACCGACATCCGCTTTGAGTTTGGAATTGTGGAGCCTGGATTCCATGAGGAAACCAAGCCTGTCTTCTATGTGACCACCCTGGCCGACCTGGAGGACGGCTACCGTATTATTAACCGTACCGATGTAGGCGGGAAGGTCGGAGAGGAGTGGATTGTCGCCAAGGATACCTGGGTAACGGTTGTCTGGGGGCGGCCCAAGGGCAAGCTGCCCAACACTGGGATGAACGAATAACCGGAATATAACGTCAGAGAAAAAAGTATGGGGTTATCCCAAAGAGAAGCAATAATACAATATATTGTATCTTTTACACGATATATATCTATATATTGCATTAACTAATTCAATGAGATAGCCCCATATGAACCTGGAAGGGAGGAAATTCATGCCAATTGTACACAGTATCTTAAATGTGCAGGGGGGCGGGGCGAAATCCGCCGCCCTGTTCGATTTCATAGCGGACCGGAAATACGGCAGGGGAAGCGTGGATTTTAACCGGATCACGCCCATGCCGCCCTGGGTTTACCGCCAGCCCACCAACCTTGCCCTGCTGGAGAAATACGGGGAGGAAAACTGTTCCAGAGGCTGGTGCCTCAACCACTGGGGAACGCCGCAGAATGTCCTGCATCCTGAAAAAGCAGTCAAAAGCTATGATGGAGGGTCTTCCATCCGCTTTGAAACAGAGGACAGAGATGTGCGGGAGCTGATCCGTAAGCTGTCCCTGGTGTTCAAGGAGCTATACCTGGATTACCTGTGGGCCAGCCAGGATATAGGGAGCAATGTGGGGGCGGTGCAGTACCGGGACGGCGAGGCCCTGATCGAGTTCATCCCCGCCCCCGGCACCAGGGCGGCGATTGAGAAATCCCTGGACATCCTGGGAGCCAGGGCCGCCGATTACGGCCTGGCCTTCAACCCGGCCAGCGGAAACTACGAATACGGAGGAACTGGAAATGGCGAATAAAAATCTGATCCGGCAGGGGGATATCCCCATAGGGTACTACGACGGCGAAACGGTCTTTCTGGACAGCGAGTTTCTGGGCTGCGGTATTGGGAAGAAGCTGATCCGCAGAGGGCTTACGGTCCGCTGGGTTCCGGGGATTGCCAAGGGACTGGACAGAGAAAATCCCCAGGAGCAAGTCCGAAGGGTAAGGGTTTATCAGATGAAAGCGGAGGTGGAACCGGCCAGGAAATTCATCCCATACGCCCGGCTGTACCGGCAATATGGCGGGATTAACCCCGACGATTACGCCGTTGTATTTGAAGGCCAGCTGGGCACGGACAACCCCAACGAGCTGTACGAGCGGTTTAACGCCCCCCAGCTTCCCAAAGGCTACAGGGGACACCGGCTTTCTGTTTCGGATATTCTGGAGCTGTACAACAAGAGCGGCAGCCAGTGCTGGTATCTGGATACAGAGGGCTTTGTGAAGATTGAAGCGGAGATGAAAGGTGGAGATGCAGATGAGAAATAAAAAGCTGTGGTCTTTTGCGGCGGTGTTATCAATAGCGGCAGTGACCGCTTTCCCGGTGTTTGCGGCTCCCACGGGGAACGTCTCCGGCGTCATTGAACAGACCTGGTCCAGCGCTGCCGCCCAGATCAAGACGGTGGTCAACAATGTCATATTCCCGGCGCTGGACATGATCCTGGCGATTCTGCTGTTTGTGAAGATTGGCGGTCTTTATATGGACTACCGGAAGCATGGACAGCTGGAATGGACGCCTGCGGCTATTTTGTTTGCGGGTCTCATCTTTTCCCTGACCGCTCCGTCCTTTATTTGGACGATATTGGGGATATAAAGCGAATATTTCAGGGGAGACATTGTGAATAACAGTATCTCCCCTGGAAGGGAGGGATAGTTATTTTTATTTGGGATTTCCTCGCCGATTTGGTGTTGGGACAGATATTAGATTGGATCTACGGAAAGGCTATGGAGTTTCTCAGCGAGTTCCTTTCCCTCATGGATGGAATGGGGGTGGAGCTGTTTGAGCTTGTATGGGTGGAATCTGTGGTGGAGTTTTTCAGATACTTCGGCTGGGCTTTGTACGGGGTCGGCCTGGTAGTAGCTGTGTTTGAAGCGGCGATGGAATACCAGGCGGGGCGGTCTAACGCGGTTCGAGATATGGCGATAGGCGTGGTAAAGGGATTTTTTGCGGCCAGCCTGTTTTCGGTAGTCCCGGTGGAGCTGTACAAGCTGTGCATCGACCTCCATGGAACGCTTTCCCAGGGGATAGCCGGAGCGTCCAATACAGAAGGAGTCAGCAGCATGGCGAGAGCGGTCATGGGGTCCTTTAACGGATACGGGGCGCTTGTGGCGCTATTCCTGCTGGTCCTTATGGGATACAGCGTTTTTAAAACCTTCTTTGCCAACCTGAAACGGGGAGGGGTTCTGCTGATTCAGATTGCAGTCGGAAGCCTGTACCTGTTCAGCGTCCCCAGGGGATATACAGACGGGTTCTACGGCTGGTGCAGGCAGGTGATAGGGCTGTGCCTCACCGCGTTTTTGCAGACAACGATACTGATTGCAGGGCTTATGGTGTGCAGTGGAAATATGCTGCTGGGGTGCGGACTCATGCTGGCAGCGGCGGAGGTGCCGAGGATCGCCCAGCAGTTCGGGCTGGACACCTCCGCAAAGGCCAACATTATGTCGGCGGTCTATACCACTCAGACGGCGGTAAATCTGTCCCGCACCCTGATTGCGGCGATAAAATAAATTTTGGAGGAATAGAAAATGGCAAAGAGATATTACTGGCTGAAGCTCAGCGAGGACTTTTTTGGAGAAACCTACATAAAAGCATTGAGGAAACTTCCGTCTGGGGACAGTCTGGTAATCGTATACCTGAAAATGCAGCTGAAAAGCCTGAAAACCGAAGGGATGCTCAAATACTGCGGTCTGCTTCCGGACAGCGTTGCGGAACTGGCGCTGTCCCTGGACGAAGATGAAAATATTGTCCGCCTTACCATTGAGGCGCTGCTCCGCTTTCGTCTGATTGAAAGATGGGAGGATGAGACGCTGTACATCGCCGCCATGCAGGAGCTGATAGGGTCAGAGGGAAGCTCTGCGGAACGGGTGAGGAAACACCGGCAGCTGCGAAAGGAAGCGCTTAGCGCCGCATCCGACGCACAATGTGACCTGGAAGATTCTGAAAAAGCGTTACATTGTAACGGAGAGATAGAGATAGAGTTAGAGAAAGATAAAGAGATAGAACAAGAGCAAGAGATAGAGAAAGACCCACCCCCTAAATCCCCCGCAGCAGATGACACAGCGGCAGCGGCCGAAGCAACACAGCCCAAACAGAAGGAAAAAATAATGCAGGAGAGGTTTGAGAGATTTTGGGCAGCGTACCCGAAAAAGCAGGGGGAAGGAGGTGCAAAGAGCACATGGAGGAAGCTTGCGCCCTCAGAGGAACAGACGGAAAGCATCCTGAGAGGCTTGGAAAAGGCGAAAAGGAGCGCCCAATGGCAGAGGGAGGGAGGCAGGTATATCCCCCAGGCGGAGAAATGGCTGAACCGCGAGCAGTGGAAGGACGAGTACCCAGCCGAGGATTGGAGAGGCGGGGACGGGCTGGGCAGGCCGTCTTACGATCTGGATGAGATCAACCGCCTCCTTTTGGATTCCGCTGTCCATAGGGGCAGAGAGCAGGAAAGAGGTACAGAACCCCCCGTCTAATATGCTTGGTATTTCCCGAAAAGTTTATTGCATATCGTGAATGGCTTTGAGAAAGGGGTTAGAGTATACTTGTAATAACAAAACGGGATAAAGGAGGCCCCTACAATGACCGGCAAAGTAAACCTCTGCGCCATGGTCCCCAGGGAGCTATATGAAAAAGTGACTGAGGAACGCGGCGCAAAAGAGCAAACCCTCAGCCAATACATCGAGCAGATACTCAAGGAACATTTTGAAGGAAAGGTTGGAACGGCGATGAACACAAACACAAGAACCCTGGCATTCCAGGTATCCGAGGAGCTATTCCAGCGAATCAAGGACTATCTGAGGCAGAACGGTGTCACCCAGAGAGAATTTGTGGTGGGACTGATCGAAAAAGCCCTGGAAGAATGGGAAAAGGAGGACGAGGACAGCACTCAGAGCGAAGCAAATATCCAAGAGGTAGCCAACGTCCAGAGCGAGGGCAACTCCCAGGAAGCTATCCAGTGGGAGGGAAAAGAAGAAACCTGAATGAGCAAAGCCAAAAGAAAAAACTGCTGGTGCTGATCAAGCTACCAGCAGATTTCTTTGTGGAGGTGTTATGGAGAGATTGTACATCTACCCAGACAACTTAAAATCCGCGCCGACCTTGTGGCTGTGGCGGTTAAAGGACATGGCGATAGGGGGATTGCTTGCGGTGTTCGGGGTGGCGATGCTGGCCCAGTTCGGAACGCTGCTGTTCGCCGCTGCCGCCGCGCTGTACCTGTTTTTGACCGTATGCTTTGACGACGCCTGCATTCTGGATTTTCTGAGGAAAGCAGGCGTTTATTTTATTGGGAAACCTCAGATCTACCGCTGGGGAACCTTGGGGGTGAAAGTCCATGAAAAGGCAAAGAAAAAGCAGAAGAAATAAAACCAAAAAGACCACGCGAAATCTCATGAACGTAAAATCCATCACGGAACACAGCCTCATCCCTCTGCACGGCGAGGAGATCGTCTTCTTCCTCATCCAGCCCACCAATGTGTCGGTGCTGTCCAGGGAAAGCTTAAAAGCAAGGGTCAACGCCCTCATGAATGTGCTGAAGGGGTTCGCGGAGGTGGAGCTGCTGTGCCTCAACTCGCGGGAGAGCTTTGAGCACAACAAGAGATACCTGGCCTCCCGGCTGGAGCAGGAGGAGTCGGAGCCAATCCGTGTTTTGCTGCGAGGGGATATGGGCCACCTGGACGAGATTCAAAGCCGGACGGCGACGGCCAGGGAATTCATGCTCATCGTGCGGCCCAAAAACATAGGGGAACGGGAAATATATCCCTACCTGTCCCGGCTGGAAAAGCTGATCCGGGAGCAGCAGTTCACCGTCCAGCGAGCCGGACGGGACGACCTGAAACGCATCCTGGCGGTGTACTTTTCCGGGGACGTGATCAGCGAAGGATACGATGATTTCGACGGCCAGAGATGGCTGCTCAAGGGCGGGAAAAGCGATTACAAAGCGGCCAGCGTCATGGAGGAAGCTCAGGTTTTGCAGACCTTTCTCGACCTGATTGCTCCGGCAGCGGTCAAGTTTGAGGTTGACCGGTACCTGGTCGGGGACACCTGGCGGTGCGTGTGGGCAGTCAGGGGGTATCCGACATCCACAGAGGAACAGGCAATCCTGCAAAGGCTTGGGGAACGGGCGGGAGTGACGCTGCACATTTACACAAGGTTAGTGACACCAGGGGAGGAACGGAAAATCTTACAGGCGGCGGATAAGGCCAACCGCTTCCGTGGAGGAAGCACTGACATCCGTGAGGCGGTGGAAGCCCAAAGCAATCTGGAGGATGTTTCGTCCATGATAAGGACCGCCCACCGTCAAAGGGAGCCGTTCTTCCACACAGCGGTCTATATCGAGCTGATCGCCCGGACGGAACAGGAGTTTACAGAGCTTCGGGACGGCGTGGAAACCGAGCTGGGACGGGCAAAAATCAGCGTGGACAAGCTGCACCTGTGCCAGCAGGAGGGTTTTCTTTCGGTGATGCCCAGCGGGTGGAATTCCTTCGGGGAACAGTTTGAGAGGATGCTCCCGGCCTCCAGTGTGGCAAATTTGTTTCCCTTCGCCTATACCGGCAAGACCGACCCCCAGGGGTTCTACATCGGTTACGATAAATACGGCTCCTCTATTATCACCGACCTTGACCGGAGGGCAGCAGATAAGTCAAACGCCAACACCCTGATCCTGGGCAGCTCCGGCAAGGGGAAAAGCTATCTGCTTAAATTGCTGCTCTGCAATATCCTGGAAAGTGGCAAGAAAGTCACGCTGCTAGACCCCGAAAGTGAATATAGCGACATAACCCGGCAGCTGGGCGGAGCCTATTTAGACCTGACCAGCGGGGAACATCTCATCAATGTGCTGGAGCCGAGAATGTGGACCTCCAACGAGGAGCAGCCAGACAAGGATTCGTCAAATTTAGACGCGCCCGCGGCCTTTCGGGAAACCTCCCTTCTCTCCCAGCACATCTCCTTCCTGCGGGATTTTTTCCGCAGCTATAAGCCCTTTGATGAGGCCCAGATCGATACCATAGAGATTATGCTGGGCAGGCTGTACCGGAAGTGGAACATAGGGGACGATACCGATTTTGGCAGGAAGAAACCTACAGACTACCCCATCCTCTCTGATTTATACCAGCTTATGGAACAGGAATACCAGCGGGTATTGACAGAGGGAAGAAATGAACTGTACACGCCGGAGCTGCTGCGCTCCGCCTGCCTGGGGCTGCACTCCATGTGCGTGGGGGCAGATTCCAAGTTTTGTGCGACTCGTTCCTGACTGAAAAGGTCAGGCACTAATAAAAGAGCGAATCTTTTGTCAGGAGAACTGATAGCCTGACAGGTGGAATGAAGGG
>Ga0209064_1002085_pt1 | contig 24707 bp, 22 predicted proteins | sample Inofromicrocosms_FD_187498 | JGI IMG/M metagenome (GOLD analysis project Ga0209064, IMG submission 187498) | Mouse cecum microbial communities from Vienna, Austria - Inoculum for glucosamine and mucus D2O microcosms (SPAdes) (version 2) | ecosystem: Host-associated > Mammals > Digestive system >... | reverse complement strand
CGGCGGCCTGGGGGTCGTCATTCGCCATGAGAGTACCCACCGCGTACTGGCCGTCGTGGGACATCTGCCGCCGGTACTGCTTGGGGATCGCTTTCAGTTGGCGGGTCTCGCCGTTGAACGGCATTTCAATGGTGGCTCCGCCGTAAATGGCGTCCGACATGGCCTTCACCATCTCCGGGTATCCGCCGAAGCGGACGGCGCTGATGAAGCTGTCTGCTCCAATCCGGTCCAGGATGATGGTGTCCGCATACACGGTCAGGCGCACTTCTTTGCCAGGGTCATAGTAGGTCAATGCGATCAGTCTGCTTTGTGACATTCATCTAAAAACTCCTTTCTTTTTGAACAAGAACGACCGTGTCCGCCTCTTATAAAGGCAAATACACGGTCGTTCTTGTTCTTTTATTTGATTTCAAGGCCTATCTGGTTTGGTGCGTTGGGGCGCACTACGCCCCTGGTCACGTTCCAATCCTCCCTAACTTACTCCGCCCTAACTTACTCAGACCTGAAATACATCTCTATTTTAGCACCGCAGAGCGGAGTTGTATAGTTGATGTTTTGTCAAGTACTCATGATTGACAGCGCCAATCATCCAGAATAAAATATAAAACATTACAGTCAGGAGGTTGATGTACATGTCTGTCTATACAGTCGTATTCAGTCCCACTGGAGGAACGAAAAAAGCTGCGGATTGTCTGGCCAACGGACTTGAAGCAGACATGCAGGAAATTGACTTGGCTGCTTTTTCCACAGACTACAGCAAAATTTCTCTCAACGCGAACGACATTTGCATTGTCGCCGTCCCCAGCTTTGGGGGGCGTGTCCCCGCCCCTGCGGCTGCCCGTCTGGCCGAATTGAAAGCAAACGGAGCCAAGGCGATTTTAGTGGTAGTTTACGGCAACCGGGCCTATGAGGACACGCTGCTGGAGCTGAAAGACACCTTGATTCAAGCGGGTTTCCACTGTGTTGCGGCGGTGGCAGCGGTGGCGGAGCACTCCATCATGCGCCAATTTGCCAGCGGCCGGCCCAACCAGAAAGACCTGGAGGAGCTGGAGCAGTTTGCGCATCAAATCAAGGCGGCAATCGAAACGGGAACTGTCCCAGACAGCGTACATGTACCTGGCAATACCCCCTATCGGGAGTACAACGGCGTTCCCCTCAAGCCCAAGGCCGGGAAAAATTGCACTGGCTGCGGCCTGTGTGCGGAGAAATGCCCTGTGGGAGCGATCCCGTCAGATAATCCGTCTCAGACGAACGCCAAAGCCTGCATCAGCTGTATGCGCTGCGTCAGTATCTGCCCCGCTCAGGCCAGGACTTTGAATAGGTTGCTTCTAGCCGGGGCCTCTCAAAAGCTAAAAAAGGTGTGCTCAGAGCCAAAGAAGAATGAGCTGTTTCTGAGTTGAATTTATTACAATGAAAATTGACCGTTTAATTGGAATCATTACCATTTTACTGCAAAAGGACCAGGTCACCGCTCCTGAGCTGGCGGAGCGGTTTGAGGTATCCAGGCGAACCATCAACCGAGACATTGAGGACATTTGCCAGGCGGGTATTCCACTTGTGACCACCCAGGGCTATGGCGGTGGGATCTCCATTGCGGACGGATTCAAAGTGGACCATACGCTGCTGACTCAGGAGGAGTTGCAGCTGGTTTTCTCTGGACTGAAAGGGCTGGATAGCGTATCGGAGAGGTCCCACTCTCTCCGCTTGGCTGAAAAATTGTCCGCCACAGCGATCAACACAGTGGATACTATGGTCATTGATTTGGCCGCTCACTATCAAAAGCCGCTGACACAAAAAATCAGCGCAATTCAAGAGGCCATCCAAAATAAACGGCACATATCCTTCTGTTACTGCTACGAAAAAGGAGATACCCAACGTACCATTGAGCCCTATAAGCTGATTTTCAAGTGGTCGGCCTGGTATGTGTGGGGGTATTGCCTGGAGCGTCAGGACTTCCGGCTGTTCAAGCTGAACCGGCTCTGGGACTTGGAAACCGGCACAAACTCCTTTGTTCCAAGAGACCTGCCGGACCTGGAGCTGGACCAGTATTTTTCTGCAGGCGGAATACACCTCAAGGCCCTGTTTGAGGAGAATCAAAAGTACCGCCTGATTGAGGAGTATGGCCCGGACTGTTTTCAGATCGGGCCGAAAGGCCGCCTGCTCTTTGAGCGGGATTTTGTCAGCTTCGTCAACCTGCGGGAGTGGGTACTGAGCTTCGGCAGTCAAGTAGAGGTGCTGGAGCCGGAGCGGCTCCGGGCTGATCTGCGGCGGCAGGCAGAAAAGATGTTGGAAATATATCAGGAACATGACATATAGGTGTCGTGTATGTTCTGATATAATGGCGGTACTGGAAAGGAGGCTGCAAAATGCCAGAATCAAGATGCGGGCTGTTATGCGCTCAGTGTTCCTACCGCGAACAGATGAACTGCCCAGGCTGCGTACATATGAGCAAGCCGTTTTGGGGCGACAGCTGCCCCGTAAAATCCTGCTGCGAGGGCAAGGGCAGGGAGCACTGTGGGGAGTGCGACAGCTTTCCCTGTGAACTGCTCCACCAATTCGCCTATGACCCCAAACAGGGGGACGACGGCAGACGCATTGAACAGTGCAGAGCCTGGAGCAAAGAGAATTCCGCAGTCTGAATGTAAAAAGGCCCGCACCGCGATAAAACGGTGCGGGCTTTGCCATTACCACTTGCTCATGATTTTCCCATACATCTGCCGCTTGCCTTCCTCAAATCGCTGGACCAGGACGATCACAGTGTCGCCCACCATGAAGTCGGAGTCCTCATGCTGGTAGGAGTAGTTGCACATACAGACAGTGCCGTCGGGCAGGTTGCAGAATACGCCGCCGCCGTACTTTCCGGCTATGGTGGCATACCGGCGGCTGCCGACGGGGTGGCGCTGCTCCGCGCCATCGAAGGGGTTGGACTGGGTGGCCTTTACCGAAATCTGGAGACTGTCCTTCTCCGGGTCGAAGCCGGTTACAACGCAGTCCAGCTCCTCGCCGGGGTGGTACTCCTCCCGCAGGTCAGGGATGGCGGTGTACCGCAGGTCACGCTGGGTAAGGCCGACGTCGTGGCCGTAGCACTCCACCAGGCACCGCCGGGGTCCCACAGACAGCACCCGGCACTTGACCTGAGCCCCAACTCGATTCAGCGCCGGCCGGTGCGCGAAGAAATACCGCTGGGACCGGGCGGCCAGACGCCGGGAGGCCACCGCCACACCGTTTTCCCTGTCCACCTTGATGATGATGAAGTCGATGGTGGCCCCCACCATGTTCTGGAGCACAAAGTCAGGCCGGGCTTGCGCCTGCTCCCACATCTCGGTGTCGGGAATGACCACCCGCACGCGGTAGGGTACCACGATGGCGCAGTACATGGTCTTCCGTTCCATTTCCCCGGTCTCCTTATTGCGGACGCTGATGTGGAGTGGGTCCACACCGATGATGGTGCCGGAGAGGGCGCTGCGGCCGCGGTAAGAGGCGTAGATGGAATTCCACTCCTGGCGCTCCTCTGCTGTCAGGTCCCGGTCCAGAGCCTTGAAGTCCAAGCCATAGAAGCTCTGTCGGTCGCTTTTCCGGGGCAGGACCGGCTCCGGGTCGGACGGAGGAAGCGGAGGGTCGCTGGGTTCCATCCAGAAGGGTTTCATGGCGGAGGGTTCCGCCGAGGTGTCCTCCTCTGGGGGCGGACACTCGGAAACAGTGCCGGCTTCCTCCGGGAACGGCGGTTCGGGCGGGCCAGCTGTCTCCTCGCCCGGACTGGTGTCCAAGCCCTCCCTGAGCAGTTCAGCTCCAGGCACGTCTGCATCCTGATTCGGCAGTTCATTCGGCGGGGTCTCCTCACCGACGGCGGGCAGTGGAGTATCCTCCTGGAGATCATCGGTGGGCGGCTGTTCCAAGCCCTCCGCAGTCTCCTCTGGGACCTGGGGTTCCATCTCCATGTCGTTGACCTGCTCCGGTTCCTCTACGGGATTCACTTTCTTTCTAGGCATTATTTTTTCCTCCTGATGATGTATCTTTTATGGCCCGTTGGAGCCATAAAAGCGATGTGAGCCGTCCGCTTGCCGGGCGGCAAAGAAGTGTTTGAGCGGCAGTGTCAGTCCCTCCAGGGGCGTACCGCTGTCGCTGATCCAAACGATCCGCTCCGACCGCTCCCGCTGGATGAGTCGGGGGTCGGAGACATGGGACAGCTTGGCCACGGAGAATACTTTCAACTTATCCCCGTCCAAAGCGAAACGAAGCAATTGGGGACTGTCCACCTTCACGGTGAAGTCCTGGGGCGCACCCGCACTCAGCTCCAGCATGATGTCGATAGCCTCCAGCCGGGCGGTATCGGGCTGGCCCCGGGCCAAGTAGACGAAATCATCATCCACATGGAAGTCGCCCAGGCCCGAGCGGAGCTGCCGCAGCATGGCGGCCATGCGGGTCTCACTGATGTCAAACCCTGGACGCTGGAATTTTCCTCGCACCAGGGCGTGGAGCTGATCTTTCCGGACACAGCCCAGCTTCCGCAGGGTCTCCAGGATGTATTTCTGCTGAACGGACAAAAGCACCACTACCACCTCCCGGTTGGGACGCTTATGCGGTTGAGCCCCGGGTCCACCATCAGGTCGCTCTCGCTTTCGGCGATGCAGTTGAAGATGGTGGCCATGGTGTAGGCAGTGGAGTTCCTGACCTCCCGGTCCAGGTTGGCCCGCAGCTTGCGCTCTGCATCCCGCAGGATCATCCCGTCCAGCAGCTTCAGCTTTGAGCGGACCCGCTTCTGGGGCAGGGTAGCCCCGCCCACCCGGAAGTGGTCCAGGTAGAAAAGCCGCTCGATGGCATTCTCAAATACCCGGGCCACCTCCGGGGAGAAACAGGAAAGCTCACAGGCATCCAAAATGCCCATGAGCTCTCTCTCATCGTCCGCCTGTCCGTCTGCGCCCCCGGCGCTGACCGGCTGACTGACATCAGTATGGCTAAAATCAGTATGACTGGATTTAATATAACTTGGCCGCGTTTTTTGAGGTTCTGCAGCCGCCGGTTCTGCGGTTCTTGACCCACAGTTTTCGGGGTTCTTGCCGCTCAAATCCTGCGGTTCTTGTGCGGGCATGGAAAATCCGGTGCCGTCAAGAACGTCAAAATCTGCGGTTCTTGAATCGCCGTCCGGCTCCGGAACGAAGGGGGCGCTGGAGTAGCCAGGGTTGTCCAACGGCTCCACGCTGGCCAGGTAGATTTGGTTGGCGTCGCCCCGGCCGCAGCGTTTCTCCCAGACCAGCTTCAGTTCCACCAGCTTTTTAAAAGCTGCTGTCACCCGTTGCTCACAGATACGCAGCTCCCGGGCCAGCTCCTTCCGGGGGAAGATCACAAAGACCTCGCCGTAGTCGTTGACCCAGCCGTTCCGGCGGGAGAGCTGGAAGCGGTTGAGCAAAAAGGTGTAGGTCACCTTGGCGTCCAGGCTCATGTCAGCGTACCGGGGGTCGGAGAACAGCCAGCGGGGCATCTGCATGTGGTATATGGTTTGTACGTCTGTCTGCTTCATCAGGGAGAAGTCAGGGCGTTCTTTCATCTGTGCGGCCCTCATTTGGGGTCACCTCCATCTGTTTTTCTTGAATCGGGGAACTGTGTGTGATAAAATAAAAGCAACAATTTCGATAATAATAGTGAGGACAACAGAATGAACGATTATCAGATTGAACTAGGACTGTATCAAGATTGTTTATTAGAGATAAAAAAGAGAACAGAAATCATTGCCGATCATCTAAATGGGATAACGGTTGAAAAATATGCAATAATTGAAGTTGAAACCATTTGCTTGCAGTTTAGAAAAATACTTGAAAAAATTGCGTTAATTTCACTAATAGCAAATAAAGAAATATATTCAGAACAAAATGAGAGATTTGCTAAGCATTACCACGCAGAACGGATAATGAGAGATTTAGAAAGAATCAATCCTGATTTTTACCCTGTTCCAATAAAAAGGATAAGGCATGAAGACAAAGAGGACGAACTGGTCGAAATTGAGAATGGATACCTTACCAAGGAAAATTTTGTGAAGATTTATGAGAAATGTGGAAGTATGATGCACGCTCAAAATCCTTTTTCCAGTAAGAGACCTATAAAAGAAATCAAGGATTGTTTTCCAAAATGGTTAACAGAGATATGTCTTCTTTTAAGTCATCACAGAATCTTGCTTGTTGGTGGAGATGCAATGGTTGTCGCCCTAATGGAACGGAAAGATAATGGGCTTCCACAAGCTGTACTATTTAAAAAAGTTCAAAGATAATATTTTTTATTATATTATATTTTACTTATTAGACGATTAACTGTCATTTTCGGGAATGAATATAAAGCGCAGCCCGCTGGGATCACCGTCCCGGCGGGCTGTCCGCTTCTTCCTCGGGCTCATCGTCACCGACTACATCTCCCAGGTCAATCAGCCCAATCCCGCCGGCGGTTTCCTGCTTGGTATCCTCAACGCTGTACTCCAGGTCCTGAGCGGGATTGACCACCTCCTTCGCTGGCGGCGGTTTTTTGGGGACAGGCTCCATCGGTTTGGCCTGCTTGCTGGCGGCCTGTTTCTTCTGCGCCTGCTGTTCCCGCCGTTTCCACTTGGGGATATACTTGACCACCCGGCGGGATTTTAGCGAGCCATAATCTGGAAGCTCCTCCGGGGCCAGCTTGTAGAGCAGGGCAGGCTTGTGGCCCTGGAACAGGGCGATGCACTGTCTCCGGTCCAAGCGGAGAATCTCATCCGGCTGCATAAGCTCCCGCTGGGTATTGCTCCGGGTCTGGGAGTAGGGCCGGGTGGAGGTATAGACCGGGGAAAACAGGGGCATGAGGGGCATCTGGTTGTTGATCACGGAGATGGTCACCTTGCCGCACTTTTTGGAGATGTAATCCGCTGTGGTCCAGTCGTTGGCCCCCATGTAGAGGGTCTGGTCGAAGGTGGCCAGCTGGTTCTCCCACTCCTTGCCGGGGTACTTTTCCTGCCACTGGCTCAGGCTCTGCACCACAATCTGACAGCTCATGTTGAAGCCCCGGATGCTGTTCAGCGCGTCGGCAATGCCGTCCATGTATCCAATGTTGCAGTATTCGTCCAAACAGAAGTTGACCAGTACCGGCAGACGGCCGCCCTTGCCCTTTAACCGGGCGTAGTCGGACAGCCGGGGCAGGGCCAGGGAGAAGAACAGGGAGCTGAGAAAGCGGTAGGCGCTGTCCTGGGCGGAGATGATGACGAAGTAGGCGCAGGGCTTTTGTCCTGGCAGCAGCAGATCTACGTCATGGTTGCGGGTGATGGTGTCCACCAATTTATTTTGAAAAATAGCCAAGCGGTTGCCCAGACCAATGGCAATGTTGCCCCAGAGATTTTCCCGGGCCTTGAGGAACAGGCCGTGGTGGCCCTTGGCCGGGTGCTCCGGGGGCAGCTGGGCCAGGGTGCGGTTGATCTCCTGGATGCTCTTGTTGGCCAGCAGCTGGTACACATCCCCCAGCCCCCGCTGTTCGATGGGGAACAGCTTGCCGTTGGCGTCCTTCAGATTGCAGACGTAGTGGATGAGGGCCATAAGCAGGTTTAGCTCCGCCCGGCTCCAGAAGTCGTCCGCCTCCTTGGGGCCGGAGGTGTTCTGGATGATGGTGTTGGCCACCGTCTGCACCAGCTGGGTCTCCTGATCCAGGGAGTACAGGCAGTTCCAGCCGTCCGAGTGGGCCATGTCCAAAAAGTTCACTGCCCGGACGCAGTAGCCGTGTTTGGTAAAGTAGGGGGCCATTTTTTCAAAAAGCTCGGCCTTGGGATCGGTCACAAATACCGATTCCCCCCGCTGGGCACAGCCCAACAGGAACGGGATAATAAATCCCCTGGATTTCCCGCTGCCCGGAGCGCCAATGCACAGCAGATTGTTGTTGTCCCCGGGCACCATCCGGTGGGCCACATAGGCGGCATATTTGTCCGGGTCGTCCGGTCGCTTTTTCCACTTTCCCAGCATCATGCCCTTGACCTCCGTGACGCTGCCCAGCTCCAAAAACTCCTCCAGCTCCTTTTTCGTCAGGAAACCGGAGGAGCCGTGGGTGGCGTCCGGGAGGATGTCAAAGCCCCGGGGATCGCGGATAAACTTGTAGCCGGAGAAAAAGATGTACCCCTTTTTCGTGATAAGGCAGATCAGCAGAAGGATGACAATGGTGAAGCCCAGCCCGAAGGGCGTGAACAGCACAAACCAGTTGCGCAGGGGATTAAACACCCAGATACTGCCCACCTCTTCACCCTCGGTGTGGAAGGTGGCGGCGGTACCCAGGCGGATGGAGTTGAGGAACATCCCATAGAAGTACCAGCCCAGCAGTCCAAGGGGGATGTAGACAGGAAATTTGGCTTTATGCCGCTCAAACCAGGGGCCTAGCCTTTCGGCCAGCTTGTCCTCCAGCTTTTCCAGATATGCGGATGGGCGGAGCATCGACAACGTCTCCTTTCTCGGTGAGGAATTGAGTGCGGGGCGGGGTATAGGGAACCGGTGGCCGGCCGGTGACTGCCGAAATGACCTCGTTGGTCAAGGCGAATACTCTGGCGTGACCAGTGGATTGGCAGCGGGGGATCAGCACTGCCCTGGCCTGCCCCTCCAAGGCAGCAACGGCGATCTTCTTTATCCCCCGGCCCCGGGCGGCCTGAATGGCGGCGTCCAAGCGGCGCAGATCCATGTCGGCGGCGATGACAAGAGGGCGGTCCCGATAGATGGCGTCCCAGACAGGCACATCCAAGGGCGGAGGCTGGTACTCCTCCTTCAGCGCGGCCCGGGCCAGCCGGGTACGGTAGTCAGGCTGTGCCATGATTTGAAGCTGCACTGCCCCGGTGTCGTCACAGGAGAGAAGGTGGACCGGAAGCTGAAGACACTGGTATGCACCCCCGTAGGAGATCAGCTTGGAATCGGCCTGGGTGTCGGCTTCCAGCTCGGTGAGGATATCCTTGTAGCTCTCACCGGCGAAAAGAAAAGCCCGCTTGCTGCCCGGAAACTGGGCGGTCTGGTTGGAGAAAGCAGTCAGTTCATCTGTCAGGGCCACTTTACCGATACCGGGACAGACATAGTGGACGGCGCAGATTAAGTCCCCCAGGTGAGCGATGGCCGCCACCCGAGTGCTGCCCCAGGGATTGGAACCACGGCCTCGTGTAATAGCAGATAGGAACAGCGAAGGAGCGTCGCTTAATTCTTCCGGTGTTGTCGTAAAAATATTGATGGCCCCCTTATAGGCAGTAAGTGCCAGATTGGTCAATCTCAGGCGGCGGTCAACCGTGTCTTTGTGATAAGATTTGGTCAGGTCGGGGAGCGTAAAAATCTTCTGTAAAAAAGAACTTCCCTTTTTCGTGAGGGTAAATGATTCGCTCTTTTTGTGGAACTGAATCAGCCCCATATCGAACAAATTATCCCGCTCTACTGGAGTGGATAGGCTGTTCAAAGACTCTGGCTTGACAAATTGACACCAGCAAATCAGTCGCAGAATATCTATGTCACTCTGGCTGAACATCACCAAAATCCCTCCTTCCTTTACATTCCTGCGGGCACCGAAACCGCCTTTGCGCCGGTTCCGGCGCAAAGGCAATTTCGGCGCTTCCCAGGGCCCTATGTGGGGTCAAGCTGTTGCCCCCACATAGAGGACAGATGATGTAGAAAATTTTGGAGCGCCTATGAATAAAAGGCCCTTGTGCCACAAGACTTTCAAGGGCTAGACCCCCAACAGCTGGCCGTTTATATCCAAAGAACGAAAAATGTGCATTTTTTCATAGCGGCCTGTTGGGTGTCAGAGCCCCCAACTGCCGCTATAGAAGTCAGGGACAGCGTAATCTCCGGAGCGGTAGGCAAAGAAGTCAGCCACATCCACCATGTCCAGCAGGGTGATATGGCAGACATCTAGCTCGCTCTTGGTAGACAGCAGTGCCAAGGCCAGAGTGTGCTGGTCGTCATCAGGGATCAGCCTGCCCTTGATGGCGTTGCTCACCGCCTTATAGCCCTTATTATCTTGGTCGAAGATGTGCCGGCCCTTGACTGCGCAATGTTCGTCGATGACCAGCATGGCCTCCTTGAAAAAGGGCAGCTCGCTCCCACCGCTCTCATATTCGTCCAGCAGGCGGCGGATGGTGTCGCTGAGCCAATCCGATGTTTGATACCGGCAGTGGGGCAGCAGGGTGTTCAGCTGGATGTGGAGCCAGCCGTAGCCAAACCGCTCCACAAATCCGGCCGTCTCCATCCGGGGGAGCACTGGCCGGTTGCCGTATCCGCCCACCCCGGGGCTGTGCTTCTCGCACAATTTCCGTACCTCCAGGGTAGAGCGCTCAAATTGTCCGGAGACCTGTTCCAGCGTCCGCTGCAATTTCTCAGGGGCTATATCGCTGTCCGCCAGCGCAGAGAGGACGCCCACCTGCCGGGCGGCGTCCACCACCAGCTCCTGGAGCCGGTTCATATCCTGTTTCATCTTTCTGTCTCCCTTCTGGCCCGCAGATCGGTGGGCGAGGTGGTAATAGCGTCGTACTCCTTCTGAGTGGCGTGGAACTGGACAGGAACATGGTTATACCCGACACACAATAGGCCCTCTCCCCGGCGGAATCGGGTGATTTGTCTGACTTCATCCTCAGACAGATTGAGCACGCCCTGGATGAGCCGGGCCTCCTGTTCTTCCATCTGCATGACCAGCTTGATCCGGCTGGAATCCAGAATCCCCTTGCCGTATTTGCCGCCGTCCAAGCCGAAGAGGTCCTGCATCCCCTGGGTGGAAGTGACGGCGATCCCGCCCAGACCTCGGATGGTTTTGACCATCTCCTGCACGAAGCCAGCAGCCAGAGGATTAGAGTTTGCCCCCACCAGGGACCACAGCTCATCGGCAATGAGGGCGGACAGGTCGCCGCCGGCGTCCATGATGAGGTCATTGGCTACATCGGTGGCCCAGAAGATACCGGGCAGCAGCAGGTCGTCGGGCATCCCCGAAGTATCCAGCACGATGTACTTGTTGTCCAGATTGATGTCGTTGCGCTGCCCCATAGCGGACGCGGAGCCGGTGACATACCGGGCCAGCACTACGGCCAGATGCTTCGTTTCGGGATTCTGGGAGAGAACCTCATACCAGTCCGGCAAAATAGGCATCTCCACAAAACCGCCGTTTTCATCGGTGATGGTGTTATTATCGAAAGTGATCCCATACCGCCGATAGCACTCCACCAGGGAGGAATCCAGGTGGTTTTTATCTTCATCGGAGAGGTCCCGTTTTTGCAGCGAGTACCAGATAATCAGCCGGGAAATCTTATCGGCCAGCACAGAATCATCCCGGGCGGCCATGTCCCGCAGGCCGGCATAGCTGTCCAGAGACTTGCGGCGGATGGCCATGATGTTGGGGCAGTCTTTGGAGGACGGCGACAGCCGAAGGTACAGCCCGCCCAGCAGCTCGCAGAGAGGCCGGAACTCGTGGCCCTTCTTGGGCACGATGAAGATGACCCGCTTGCCCTGTTGGCGCAGCCGCCCGCCCAGGCATTGGAGGGTGAAGGTCTTGCCCGCCCCGGAGGACCCGCCGATCCAGCAGTTGCCGTTGGTGTACTTATAATCGTCAAAAAAATCCAGAAACACCGGGGAGCGGTTATAAAGGTTGAGGCCCAGAAAAATACCGTTGCGGTCACTCAGCTCATAGGAGGCAAAGGGGAAGGCCGCCGCCACCCCGCTTGTCAGAGCGTTGCGCCGGGATTTGCGTTCCACGTCCGGGTCCAGGGCCAGCAGAGGGAGCATGGAGAGAAACGCCTGCTCGTTTTTGTAGTCGCACCGCCGGGCGATCATGTCGATGGAGACGCACAGCTTCTCCACCGCCGTCACCCGCTGCTCCAGCGTTTCAGCGTCCTCCGCTGTGACCTCGATGAGGGTGTGCATGTAATAAAAATCTTCTCCTTGCCGATTGATAGCGTCCTTCAGGTAGAGGCCGGAGCTGATGGCGCTGTCCAGCTCCTCGAAGTCCTGGCGGGTGTCCCCCACGTCCCGCATTCGGGAGCGGTTGACCATGGTGGTCTGGGCGATCTTGGACAGGATTTTTTCCTTGGGCTGGCGTTTGAAGGTAAAGCTGAGGTTGACCCCTTCCCCCGCCTCCACAAGCGGGGCCAGCCAGCAGGAGCCCACGGTGGTGGAGTAGCCGTAGCCGGCCACATAGAGGTAGGCATGAAAAATGCCGTCCACTACAATGTAGTCCCGGCTTTTGGTGTCAATGGTGGTGGGGGAGAGAATGTCCAGAACGGTGGTGGACCCGGCCTCCAGCTCGGTGAGGTCGGGCTTCTCCTCACCCATGATAAGGCGTTTGAGAGAAAAAGGCTGGTCATTTTTCTTTTTTGGGGACTGTGCCTTTTTCTTTTGCTTCACAGGCGTTTTTTTCGTTTTCTTCTGCATTATGTTACTCCTTAATATAACGATTAAGGCTTTTCGGGCCTTGAATCAGATAGAATAATATGATATAGTTTAGAAGATGAAACAGTGATAAATCAAAATTTAAATAGGGCAGTAGGTGGAAAGAGGTAATGCAATGAAGTACCTGATGAAATATTTCATAGATTTTATAGTATTGGTTTTCCTGTATGTTTTCGTCTTTTTCAGGAAATGGAAGGCCCAAGGTAGAGATAGTCTGCTTGTCAATACCCTCATGTACGCATATCTCTCTCTGGTACTCTATTTTACTATGATGCCGGTGGTCGTATCTATCCCATTCATACTGGACCATCCCTATAAACCCATGAATTTGGTGCCATTTATTGATGTTTCTTTGGGAAGAGGGGATTTTTTTAGACAAGTGTTCTTGAACATTGTCATGACTTTGCCTTTTGGCTTTCTGTTTCCGCTGACCCGGGACAAAAAGGCCAAATTCGGTGTGACGGTGTTTTTCTGCTTTATGATGAGTCTGGGCATTGAACTGTTACAACCATTTTTTGACCGCTCCTCAGATATCACGGATTTAATCACGAACATTATCGGCGGAGCGCTGGGCTATGGCCTTTATACTATTTTTAAGCCGATCACCTTTTGGATATTGAAACGATTGAAAGACAGATGACAAAGCTATTTTCAGTAAATTTTAGTTTATTGGGCGGATGTCAGTATCGGACAGCCGCCTTTTTCACGCCCATTACTCATAAATCCCGTGGATAGCAGTGGTCATGTCAAAGACACCCTCGGGCAGCTTGACCCGCTGGCTGGTGCGCTTGTTGATAATCTCGTATAACAGCTTCAGAATAAAATCGTCAGTGAAGCGCGGCTCCAGCACCTCTAACTCGCACAGGTCCAGGTAGCGCCGGGCGGTGTCCGCCTCCTCGTTCAGCCGCTGGATGATCGCGGAAACACTGTGGCCCTTGGACTTCATCTGGGCTTCGTACTGGAAAATCAGGAAAAAGCGGTGGCGGATAGCATCGCTGGCTACTCCCTCGCCAATCTGAGCGATGTTGTCCTCAATCATCTCCCGGCAGCACTCGTTTTCCTCCGTCTCCCCATACTCCCGCATCCGGTCCACATAGGCGGCGGTGTCGGCGGGGAGAGTGCGGGCCTCCAGCTGAAGACTGTCCGGGGCGATTTTCAAATAGGCCGCATAGCTGGAGATGATGTTTTGCCGGTCGTTGGGTGACTTGAGATAAATGTTTACCGGTAGCACCTCCAGAATTTTGATAAAGCGGTTATCCTGGGTGATCACCACACCGTTGATGATATTTTTAATGGGCAGCCAGGCCTGGATGCTGTCCCGCCAGGCCCCACTCCCGGCGGTCTTGACAGTGCCGCCGAAAATCAGTTCTTTGATGTTCAAATTTTGCACTCCCCTCGATAAAAGATAAGCCGGCGGTTTTTCCGCCAGCGCCACCAGCAGCCCAGCCAGCGGGTCAGGCTGTCATCGCTGATCCCGATGAGCCCAAAGCCGCCGATGGGCACGATGATAGTCAGGGTGACCATAATTTTGGGCGTCAGAGACAGCGGCAGCAGGACGATACACAGGTATAGGGTGGGCAGGGTAAGCAGCACCGCTTCAACCATGTTCCTGATCTCAAACAAGCCCATGACCCGGCCGGCGTCGGTAAAGTTGGTGGGGATGTAGTAGGTTTCATTCATTGCAATCCCCCTCTGTTGGCTGGAGCAGGCGGCCTTTGCAGGCCGCGAAGCTCCGTTTTAATGAGTTCAGCCGAGCACTCCGCTGAACGATAATCGCATCTATAGCTGTCTCCAGCTTCTCCTCCATCAGTGCGGTGGGAGCGGTTTCTCCCAGCTCCACCTGGCTGATATACTGTCTGGACAGCCCGGAAGCCGCAGCCAGCTCCGATAAGGGAATCGAATACCGCAGACGCAGTATCCGCAGATTCATGTTTTGTTCCACAAGCACTCCCTCCTCAAGCAGACAGGACCCAGAACGGCCCGCCGGCGGCGCCAAGCGTGCGGCTGGCTTCGTTAGTGACGATTCTCAGGTCCCATTCTTTATTGCTTCTCTTAACGCTGGCCGGATCGGCCACCAGGAGCTTCCCCTCCTCGGTGATGCCCCGCAGGACGATAAAGTGCCCGCTGGTGGTAAAGTGGCCTTTCGCCATGATGGCAATGACCAGCTTACCCTCTTGCAGGGCCTCCACCAGCTTTTTCCCGTCCCGGCCGATGCTGGTGACGGTGAGCCCGTAGTGCTGCCCGCCGCTTGGGATGAGACTGTGGTAGCTCCCGCCGCCCTCATAGCGGTGCCCATTTGCCACCGACCATTGGGCCACATCATAGGGTGTGACCTTGTTGTCGGTCAGGGAAGCCACAGCGATAGCCAGAGCTGTGGGGCCGCAGCCAGCAGCTCCAATGGTGCCGGATTTTCCATACATCTTATTCCCCCACCGGGCATCGGTCTGGTTGTAATAGACCACAGGAATCTCAGCGTTGGAAAAGGTGATGTCACCGTAGTCCGTGGTATAGTTTCCGGCGCTGTCGGTGCCATCCACCGTCACCTGTTCTTCCTCTGCCATAACGGAGTAGATCAGCTCGGCCCACTTCTTCTCCTCGGAGGTGAAGCCCAGCCGGTCCATATAGGCCTCCGGGCTCAGGTCCCAGACGGAGATGTTCAGCACCCCATTGGTTATAGATGCGGAGTAGTCCAGCTTGCCAAAGAGCAAGTCCTCCAGGGCGTTGTCGTCCATGATGTTGAGGTCCTGCTTATACCGGACGGAGCCGATGGCGATAAGCCAGTTTTGGTTGATCGCGCCCGAAGAATCGGACACCTTGTATTCATCATAGTCCGCCACTCCGTTGGTCCAGAAGGTGGGGAGGATGCTGTTGACCAGGCGCTCCAGCGCCGATTGATTCTTCTGTGCAATGTTCCGGTATGCGTCGGCCAGCCGTTGGGCGGAAGCGGTAAAGTCCGCCACCCCCTGATTTGTGGCGCTGCTGTAACCGAAGACGGTATTGGGCAGAGCCGTAAAAATCAGCATGGGCAGAAGTAAAAGAGCGGCCAGAACGCCCGCAATCACGTTGGGCAGGATAGATGAAGTTTTTGTGTTATTCACTGGTGGGACCTCCTTCCCGTTTGGTCTGTCTCGTTGGTTTTTGTTTGGAAGGCCCGCCGCCCAGCTTCTGGCCCGGTGGTGTACGATATCCAGGCGCGGTTCCTGCTGTGCCGGGTCGGGGAATAGAGCCGCCGTCCTTCAACGGGGGCCTGTCCTTCCCGGAAATCTGGCGGTGTTCCTGCTGTGCCGGTCTGGGACTCTGTGCCCCCGATGTAGGCGTGGCCGGTGTCGGAGACACATTCCTGCCGGGCCGGGGTTCAACAGACGGGGGCCGCTGAGTGCTGCGGGTCCCCATTCCTGCTGTGCCGGGCTGGGATATTTCGGTGTTCTGAGAATCTTTGGAGAACGTACCGCTGGGCTTGCCGCCGAAAGTGCCGCCGCCACGAGGCATGGGTTTCGTTCCAGCGCCGCCAAACCCACCGCCCTTGGCTGTGCCGCTGGAGACAGAGCTTTCCGATTTGCTGCTGCTCTCCCTGGAGAAACTGCCGCCAAAGCCAGCACTGTAACCGCTGGGCTTGCCGCCAAAAGTGCCGCCGCCACGGGGAACGCCTTTGCCGGTGAAACCGCCGCCCTCGAAACTACCGCCGAAGCCACCGCCACGGCCCCCGGTAAAACCACCGCGACGGGGAATGCTCTCGCCGGTGAAGCCGCCACCTTTGAAACTACCGCTGAAACCGCCACCATAGCCCTTGGTAAAACCACCGCCACGGCTAGGGGCACTGCCAGTAAAGCCGCCGCCCTGCGGGCCATGGAATCCGGTAAATCCGCTGGAGGAAGCAGCCTTTTTCTCTGACTTGCTCTGACTGTCGGGCGGTGTGACATAGCTGGAGCCCCGGCTGATACCGGGCTGTGTGGATGTTTTCCTGCTGGGTCGGTCTGGACGGAACATACCCCCAGGGCCTGTCCTCTGACCACCCGATGTACGTTCCTGCGCTGCCGTCTGACGCTGGCCGCCTGTCTGCGCTTGGGAGATATTCTGCTGGGTGTTGGACTGCTGTTCCTGCCGGGTGTCGGTCTGGCTGGTCTGTGTCCTGCCGCTGCCGTAGCGGGGACCGGCCGCTGCCTGGCCCGCAACGCCGCCGATACCGCCCAAGGCCGCTCCACTAACAGCGCCAGCCACAGTCCCGGCGCCCTTGCCCAAACCGGCACTCTTACCAATCCCTGCCGCCGCCCTGCCTGTAAAGCCCAGTGCGCTGCCAATCCCGTTCGCCGCTCCCTTCGTCATCATAGACAGAGCGGTCTTGAATACTGTATAGGCAATCATACCGGGGAGACCGGACCTACTGCCGGTAATGGCCGGATTCAGGCCGATTCTGGTGATAATTTCATCCGCCTTTTTCGCCACCTTGACGATGCTGACAATGAGCACCATCCAGAGAAATACGTCCGGAAAACTGGGGACCGTGGACACTACCGACAGCAGCATCTTGAAAAAGACGATATTGGTGGCCATGAGGAAACACATACTGCCGAACATCCGGCACCAGCCAGCGAAAATCTCTGACGTGCTCTTACTGCCGCCCATGGCGAAGGCCAGCGGAGCCATAACGGTGAGCATAGCCAGCACCATGTACCGCTCCGCCACCTCTAATAATAAGGAGAACACCATAAACATGGTTATGAGGTCGAAGATGATGACCAATATCCAGGAGGCGGTGAACACGCCGATCACGCTGCCGTCCACCAGCTGGACATTGATGGCGTCAGGAATCTCAATCAGGGCAATGACCTTGCTGGTCATGCCCAGAACGGTTTCACAGATCTGCGGGCTGGCCAGGAGCAGAAAGCCAAACACAAAGGTCCGGGCAAAGAGCAGCTTAGGGTCCTCCCCCTCGAAACCCAGCCCAGAGGCCATACTCCGCAGGGCCTGGAATACCAGATTCCCCAGCAGCAGCGCCCAGCCTATGGCCAGAATGATTTGCTGTATGTCCCCCATGACGGGGATGTGGGTCTTGATGTAGGCGAAATCCAGGCTCATTACGTTGAGCAGGGATGAGGAAAAGTAATTCCATATGTCCAGAATCAGGCTGTAGACCCACTCGAAAAAGCCTTGAAAAATAAACTCCAGCAGAGCAAACACCTCCTTTCTGCCGGAGCTTGCCGGCTAGGGCGTCAGGGTAGCCAGCCCGCTGAACAGCGGAGTGACATAGGCGATGAAGGCCCCGATGCCGTTAATAATCATCCAGGCGATCCAGATACGTTTGAGCCAGTCCCAGGCCTGATCGACCTTGTGCTGGTTGTTGGACAGCTTGGCTCCTACCACTGCCACGGCGGACATCAGGCCGGCCAGGACAGTGCTGACGCTGGCAATCTTGCCGTAGACGTCCACGATGATCCGGTTGGCGACCGTCCACATATCATCCACGGCAAAAGTAGGCGTCATCATGCAGGCGCACAGTGCCACCACGGACATCGTCTGGACGTAGTACCTGGGAAGCCGGGGGCCGAGCCGCCCCCAAAAGTTTTGTTTCTTCAAGAAAAATCCCCCTTTGCAAACCGAGGAGAACGTGGTATAGTTATCTCTCGGTGATTAAAATGATTTTTGTTTGCGATAAGTGCCATTTCCTTTTCAGCCGAGCCGCCGAGCCGGAGCAGTGCCCCGACTGCGGGAAATATGCCGTCCGTCCGGCAAATGAAGCGGAGCGGCAGGAGTATGAGGAACACCTGAAAGAATTTCAGGACTAGACATAGACCGCCCGGGAGATTGCCCCAATATGCTGGGCAAAGCAGGCTAGAAGCAGCGGATTAAATATCCCGCAGGCCCTGGATATAATCATGTCGTTGGCCTGTTTTTTGGATAGGCGGCTTGTAGAGCCGAGGGTAAATGAGAGCATCAAAAGCATCCGCCAGCCCTACCACTTGGACCAAAGGAGTGATTTCTTCCCTGGCCAGCCGGTCCGGGTAACCGCTGCCGTCCCAACGCTCATGGTGGTGGCGGCGGAGAAGGTGCGCAGGAGCCGCTCTGTCAGGCTTTCAAACTGCACGCTATGGAGAGCATGGTCCATGAGAGGCCACTCCCGGCGCAGGACGGTAAATGTAGATTCAATGTTCAATTTTGCTTCACCTCTACCTCAATAAAATGTGTGGGGGACGGCCCGGATGGACCGTCCCTCTTTTCGATTTAGTAGCCGGTTTTGGGGAGCGTGGGAACTATGGTGGGGATCAGTTTGCGGATAATCGTAACCCAGCTGGTCTGGGCGGTCTGCCAGGTTCCCTGGTATTTGCCGCCTGCGTCAGCCCGGTTAATCAGCTGGTAGCCGTTGGCCGCTGTCCCGCTCACCGTGACCGTCAAAGTAGGATTGACGACCGACTGGAAGCCCACGGGCACCTTGCCAAAGTCAACATACACATCAGTGACATACTCGCCTGCCTGAGTGGGGATGGCGTTCAAGCTGAAGGAGTAGTTGCTGCTGGTGATGAGATTGGACGCCAGTACCTGATAGGCCCCGGAGTAGTTGGTCTTATAGAGAATCCGGTAATTCAGCCGGGCGCTGTAGGTTCCGGTAGTGAACACGGTAGCCCGGGCCGCGTCGGTGGGAATCCGGTCGTGCCAATAAAATTCACTGAGCGGTACGTTGCTGGTATTGGCGACGGTAAAGTCGTAGCGCATCTGGCTCCCGGCCAGCACCCCGGCATTGCTCCGCTTGGTGATGGTCACGCCCAAGTTGGAGGGCTTGTCGTAGTCGCTCACCTTGATGATTTGCCCTGAATATTCCAAAGTTTCATCGAAGGTCTTGCCGCTGAGCTGCCAGTAGGTGGGGGCGGTCACCTCAACGATTTTGTACCTGCCCAGCGGCAGGGGCTTGGAGGCGGCCACCCCTCGGGCGTCGGTGGTGATGTAATCCACCACTTTTCCGCTGCGGGCCTCGCTGATCTCATACACAGCCCCCTGGAGGGGAGCGCCGGCGGGTGTGCCGGTGACCTCATTGTACTCGGCAGCATACTTGTAAATCTGGAACTGGCCGGTGATGGGGGTGTTCTCCCATTCCACTTCAATCGTCTTTCCCGGCTGAACATAGACCGTCTTGTACTGCTTGTCCAGCTCATAGCCGGGGGCGGCTTCCAATTCACGGATGAACAGCTTACCCTTGCCCTGGACGGTGAGGTCGTCGATGTAAATATATCCCTCGTTATCGGTGGAATACTCCCCGATGGGGTTCTTATTCTGGTCATAGACCAAGAATTTTACATCATAAATTCCCTCGCCGGTGACGCTGTCAATTTTGTGCAGGATAATTCCGCTGAAGGGGGCGTTGGTCACGGTCAGCGTGGTGCCTTTTCCATCCTGAATGGTGAAGTAGTGGGGCGTAGAATCCAGCTTGAAATTGCTGGGACAGTCGATCTCTACGGCATAGTAAGCCCCAGCCTCCAGGTCCAGGTGGGCGCGGCCCTGCTTATCGGTGGTGATGGTGTCCACCAGAGCGCCGTCCATCCTGCGAATCTCAAAAGTGACATCGGGGATACGCTTGGTTTTATCGCTCTCACTGACCTTAATGAGGTCCAGACCCTTGACGGGCGCGTTATAAAAATAAAGCTCCTGGGTATCATCCGGGTTGACAACCACCGTCTGAGTACGGGTATCTGGGTCGATGGTGTAGCCGTCGATGCTGGCCACCTCGGTGACGATAAGCGTTCCAGTGATACCGAAGAGAACGATCTGCCCATTTTTGTCCGTCCAGTACAGCCCGTTGGAGGACAGCTTGCCGCCCTCAGCGTCCACCACCTTGCCATCCGCATAGGTGATTTTAAATTGTACCCCAGCCAGGGGAGTCTTTTTGTCGGCGCTGGACAGCTTGTGGATGATGAGATTTCCCAGGGGCTTATTGCGGAACTCCAGCGTGACGGTCTGACCGGCCTTGATCTGGACTGTCTGGGGGGTATCGTCAAGGAGATACCCCGGCTTTGCCCTGGTTTCCTTCACAACCAGCGTTGTATTGGGCTCGATGCCCTCTACCAGGAAGGTTCCTGCGCTGTCTGTCACAAACTTGCCGTTGGCGTCGCCAACCACCGAGCCGTCGCTGGTGGTTACGAAAAATTCCACGTCACTGAGGGGGGCGCCGTCGCTGGCCGATACCTTTTTCACCAGCAGACTGCCCTTGGCGCTGTTGCCAAAATAGACCTGCACCACCTCCTGCTCCTCGCCGGAGAGGTAGACGGTCTGGGGCGGTGTATCGACCACATGGTTCCCATCGCTGGACAGCTCCTCGATGATATAGGTGCCTTTCTGGAGACCGGTTACCGTGAAGCTGCCATTGGCCGAGGTGCGGAAGGCGCCGATAACCGTGCCCCCTGTGCCGGAGGTGTTGCCGGAGAGATACCTGATTTGGAACACCGCTCCCTCAATGGCCTGGTTTGGGTGCTGCCGGTCATACTTCCAGACGCAGATTGCGGATAAGGGCTGGTTACGGAAGCGGAAGGTGTGCGCCTGACCAGCGGCCACAAACGCTTCCTGTGTGTCGGGGTCGGCCTTGGCAAAGCCTTTCAGCGGCGCCAGCTCCTGCACCCGGAACCAGCCGTCCCGCAGGCCCAGCTCACCCATCTCCGGACCGTTTAGCTCAATGCGGCCATCCTCGTCGGTGTAGAACGTTCCCAGGTCGTTGATTTCGCCGGTGCTGGTGTGGTTGGAGCTGTACCACACCCGGAAGGGTACATTGGCCAGCGGCTCAAAGGTGACCGCGTTCTCCTTGATGATCTCTATAATGGGCCGCTTGTGGTTTTCAAAGTATATTGTGTGGTCACGGTCGGGGTAGAGGGTGACAAGCTGGCTGGGAGCGTCCATGAGCCAGGGGGAGGGGACGGACTTCTCGGCAATTTCGTACACCCCGGGCAGCAGATTCTTTAGCTCGGCTTTCCCGTCCGGCCCGGTCTTGATTTCATCCACACTATGGCCGTCCGCCGCCCGGACGGTGAAAACTGTATTCGGTATAAGTTCCCCGGTGTCCGCGTCGCGCTTATAGACGGTCAAATTTGGCCGCTTGTGGTTCTCCAGCACGATTTCGCTGGTCTTGCCGGGGAATAATTCCACATGGTATTCCCGCAGGTCGATAATGTGGTCTGCCAGTGTGGCGATCTCTTTCAGAGAATAGACCCCAGGCTCCAGACCCTCCCACAGAATTTCACCTGTTGCCGAGGTGGTGCGGTCCAGATACCGGCTTCCATCCTCGATTTTTGCCAGCCGGAAGGAGACGCCCGCCAGGGGGGAGCCGTCTGAGCTGGTTTTCAGCAGGTGGAGGGAGGGTAGCTTGCTGTTGGTAAACACAAACTCGGCATTCTGGTCGGCTTCCAGCTGGATGATGCGCTGGGCCTTGTCAATCACATAGCCGGGGCACTCCAGCTCCAGAACCTCGTAAGCGCCCGGGGATAGCTTACTAAGGTCGATTTCGCCGTTCTGGTCGGTGGTAAACTCCTTGGGGCCGAAGGTGCCGTTCACCGCCCGGATGCTGAATTTGACGTTGGGGATGGGCTTGGACAGGTTGGCGCTGTCCACCTTGACCAGGTGGATGCCTGGTTTCTTCCCGTTGAAGAAAACCAGGTCCTTGATACCGTCGCCGGCGTGAAGCTCTATCTGCTGGGGCGTGGTGTCGGTGACATGTTCGTCGTCGCTCTGTACTTCCCGCACCAGGTAGGTGCCGGGTTGGGCGTTCGTAATCAGGATTTCGCCCTGTTGATTGGTGCTGTACTGGCCCAGGCTTTCTCCGTCCCGCCAGATTTCAAAGAGGATGTCGGTCATGACCTTTAGGGTGGTCCGGTCATACTTGATGATGCGCAGGCCGGGCAGTTCCTTGTTGGTGAGGGTGACAGTGGAGCCCATGCCTCTGGCATAGATGGTCTTGGTGGCCTCCAGCACCCGCTCGGCCGCCGCCCGATCCGCATTGGGGTTAATACCCAGGCCGTTGACGCTCCAATTGCCCAGCAGATAAATCCACAGGGCGGTCTTGGTGGCATAGTAGGCCTCCTCCGGGGTATTGAGCTTCAGGGTGGACAGGGGCTCATGAGGATAGCCATTGGCGATAATGCCACAGACCTTGGGGTCGGAGACGGTGTCCGGGGCGGTGTACTTGATGGGGGTCCCTTCAGGCACCAGGGCAGGGACACCATACAGACGGGGGTCTACACAGTAGGCGGGAATTTCGTTAGCCTGATTCGTGATTGGTGATGTATAACTATAGTAGGTGTAGTGCTGTTCCTTAACACTTCCGTTCATAGTCAGCCAGTCCAGGGTCTCACTTCTGGCATACACGTCTACTTCTGCCATTGCTTCCTCCAGAGTGGGAGCGGCGAAGGAGGTCACAGGCAGGATACCCAGCAGGGTAACGAGAACCAGCAGGAGCGAAATCATTCTTTTTTTCACAGGTCTACCTCCTAAATGAATTTTGGGTATGAAAATGCCCCTTCTGCTGCCAGAAGGGGCACAGGATAAAATTGGACCTACAGGGATACGACGCAGTACCGGGTATGCTGAAATATGCCATTGTGATAAACGTCCCAAGCCTCTACATAATAACAGCTGTTGGGACGGCTGTGTACTAGCTTCTCCAGCTCAGAACTTCTCCAAGGCCAGAAAAAGCGGGTATAAGCATCGTCTTCCACGCGAATACTTAGTTCCACCGTTGCTAACAATTGCCCGTTTTGCCATGCACTGGGCTCTTTGCCCAAGGCATTGTAGATGGTGTATTGCATCCGCCGGGTTTCGTAAAGGTTACGTATAAACAAATCTTCACCGGTAGAAGTTGTCAAATGTTTTACCTCAACAGAAGGCTGTTTCGGCGTGGGATATTTGCTCCAGTCACAAGTAGCCGTAGGCAATTCCCCGACCGGTCCCTCCGCAAACACGTTGTTGTCGTAGCGACTGACGTCCTTGATCCCGTAAATGTAGCCATCATCGCACCGAACACGGTCTCCAGCCTTGGGAACATACTTGGAGCCATCTGTGGGGACATTGATGGAGCCGTCCGCGTTGTAGCTCGGCTTATCCGCCTGGCCGGGGATTCTGTCAGCCGGCTGGCTTTGGGGACCGGCGCCGGTGTAGGGGGCGTCGCTGTCCACCTGGACGGATTGACCATCCCAGTACACATTGAAGCCCACAGACTCTCCGACGTCACGGAGCTTGACATAGTTATTGCCGTTGATGGAGTACGCCTCCATCTGAACATGAGTACCATCCACATAGATTTTTTGATTGGATGGCTCTGCCATAAGGCCGGCGGCGTAAGCCACTGAGCCGCCGCATAGAAGTGCGCCAGTAACTACCCCGACAGTAAAAACCATAATCCTTTGCTTCATAATGCTGCACTCCTTTCCTGTACATAAACTCTGCTGTTTCCTTCGGTTTCTTCCTCTGGTTCGAGCATAGTATAGACTTTCAGTCTTGTCAAAGGATTATTTTAAACATCAGCGCCGATACTTTTTACTTTGCTTGAATTGTTTGGTAATCCTGCATTCACCACCTAATTATTACAATTTTTAGCCTGGAATTGTTATTTGTTAATTTTTTATGAACGGACCTCCACGGCCTGGACCACCACACGGCTCTCGGGGTGGTTGGCTAGGCAGGTGGTGAGGGTGAGCCGGTTGTCGGAGGCGGCCTGGAGGTAGCTCCAGTCGGTGTTGGAGATGGTCTTGACCAGCGTGACCGCATAGGTCCGGGTGCCGTACATGGTGGTGTAGGTGATGGTGTCGCCCTGCTTCAGATTTTTGATTGCGCCAATAGCGTACTTGGTCCCCCGGTTGTGGCCGCACGCTCCCACATTGCCATCCCAGGCGGAGGTGGAGCTGTAATGCCCCAGGCCCTTCCTCATGCTGGCGTTGGTCTCGCCCTCCCACAGCTTCATGTCGATTTTCAGCGAGGGAATCTTGATGGTGCCGATATGGCCGTCCTTGTAGGCCATGCCCTCCGCGCTGGTGTAGGCGGGCGGCTGGTAGGTGGGTATGGTGGGGACAGTGGGTGTGGGAGTGACAGCGGAGCCCGGCTTACCGGCCTCCACCAGCTCGGTGATGGGGCCGCCGCCACCGACGCCGTAGCCGCCTCCGCCCGTCGCCACCGTCTGTTGGAGGCCGGGGAGCATGGTGCGCTCCATCACGCCGGTCATGGTGGTGCTCTGAAGACCGTACTCCAGCTCAGGAATCTGATAGTCCACCACGTTCCTGCCGCCGTAGTTGTACTGGCTGCCGTGGATATCCTCATAGCTGGTGCTCTTGTAGTAGTCCTGGGGGGCGG
>Ga0209064_1002084_pt1 | contig 24712 bp, 21 predicted proteins | sample Inofromicrocosms_FD_187498 | JGI IMG/M metagenome (GOLD analysis project Ga0209064, IMG submission 187498) | Mouse cecum microbial communities from Vienna, Austria - Inoculum for glucosamine and mucus D2O microcosms (SPAdes) (version 2) | ecosystem: Host-associated > Mammals > Digestive system >... | reverse complement strand
TTCATATCTTTGCAGACGTTTTAATTAAACAATGATGTTGAATGCATCCATAACTTTTAGTAGACATGAAGGTCTAGAAATCTAGCTTGATGTGTTCAACAAATAAGACAGAGGCGGACTTTAACCCGGGATGGCCCTTGAGGCTAGATACACTCAAAGTTCACCGCCTCTGTCTTTCTATTTAACAATTCAGATGGTAATTGTTAACTCTGAATCTCGTTTGCAAAGCTAAAAGTTACGCTGTCGCTCCACCCCGGGCTACATTCTTGAATCGCTACGCGATTCTCCTCCATAGCGACGGCTTATTTGAACCGCATTGCACGGCTCGTGCGTCCGCAGATTAACGATTGATTATCAACCTATTACCGATACGGTTTCCCGGACGCACGGGCCGTACGTCCCTACCTTTGGTATTTTGACACACCCTCCCACACACATCATCGCATCGCATGGCGGAGCCATGTCCTTTGTGTTGCAGCTCGTGCGAGATAAAAGATGGTTCACTTTGGTTCCTTCATTGCTCTTGATGGTTCGAGCCAAGCGTAGCGTCACGGATTTACATTTCTTTCGCTAGAAAATGCGATGGAGGGGTTGATTTTTTGCAGTTCGGCCACGAAGCGCGACTCGTCGGCAGGCGAGACATAGACATATTGGTTCTTGCCGTAGAGGATACGCAGTTTTGTGTAAGCCGCTGAATAATTTTTGCCGTCCCTTTCTACCCAGAATTTACCTCGTCGCACCTTGAATATTGAATCTATCGGAATAGTCTTGGTTTTGATCTGATGATAAAGGATAAGGTTGCCGCCGTCGATGGTGTAAGAAATCTTGCCGAGCATTGATTTCGAGAATAACATAACCGCAATGGCACCCGATCCGATATACAGGACTCCGACTACACCTATCAAAAACGAGGGAGCGATTATAAAAATGAAAAGAATCATTATCACCAACATGATGCAAGGCCACCGGTACATGCGCTTGTCTACCTTGCACCTGAACACGAGTTTGCCATCCGGCTGCTCCATTACTGCCGGCAAGGGCGGGGGCTTTGATATCCATCTGCTTGACATATCGCAAAAATATCGAAATATTCCGACAATTCAATGGATTAATTGACTTTTCTTTAACATTCTGCCGAAAAATTTGCATATTGCAAGATAATCGGTTATATTTGCGGTTAAGAAACAGTCGTTTCGGAAACAGCCGTTTCTTAACCGCAAATAACATCCATTTATGAAATTCTACGACCGCACCAAAGAACTGTCGATTCTTAAAGACATTACAGCAGCCTCGCACAACTCGGCACAATTCACCGTTGTGACCGGGCGCAGACGAATAGGCAAAACCACTTTACTCCTTAAAGCCTTCGAACATGAAACAATGTTATATTTCTTTGTAGCACGAAAGGCTGAAAAAGATTTGTGCCGGTCGTTCCTGCATGAGATTGAGGATAAACTTGGCTTACCACAAATAGGAGCCGCAGAGGATTTTGCTTCGTTGTTCGAATATTTAATGAAAATATCTGCCGACCGACCTTTTACATTGGTAATTGATGAATTTCAGGATTTTCTGCGCGTGAATCCGTCGGTATTCAGCGATATTCAGCGCATCTGGGACCTATACAAAGAAAAGTCGAAAATAAATCTTGTGGTTAGCGGTTCGATCAACCGAATGATGACTAAAATTTTCAAAAACAAGACAGAACCGCTTTATAATCGTCAGGATCATTTCTTAACCGTTCGGCCGTTCGATACAACAGTCATAAAAGAGATTCTCCGCGATTACAACCCTACGTACACCGCCGAAGATTTGCTTGCCTTGTACACTTTCACCGGCGGTGTGGCAAAGTATATCAGCATCCTCATGAATGCCGGAGCAACAACTCAGGCAAAAATGCTTGACGCAATTGTCCGTCAGGACTCTTTTTTCATTGATGAAGGCATGGCTTTGCTCCTTGAAGAATTCGGGAAAGACTATGGGGTATATTTTTCCATTCTTTCGGCCATTGCCTCCGGGCACACCGAACGCGCAGAAATAGAAAACACCATTGGCAAGGAAATAGGCGGATACTTGTCGAAATTGGAAGACGACTATGCCCTCATATCAAAAAAACAGCCCATATTTGAGAAAACATCCAATAAAAAAGTAAGATACCATCTCAACGATAACTTTCTTTCTTTTTGGTTCCGGTTTATATTTAAATACAACCATATGCTCCAAATCAGTGCATTTGAGCAATTAAAACGAATCATCGAACGCGACTATTCCGTATACTCCGGAATAATGCTCGAACGCTATTTCAAGGCTAAAATGGCCGAATCGCAGCAATATACGCGCATTGGCAGTTGGTGGGACCGTAAAGGCGAAAACGAAATCGACATCATAGCCGAAAATGAAATTGACAAAACTGCACTATTCATTGAAGTAAAAAAGAACCCCGCCAAATATAACGAAACGGCATTGCTTGACAAAATAAATGTTTTCAACCGCACTGCAAAAGTGTTTCACGGCTATAAGGTTGAACACTTGATGCTTTCTTTGGCCGACATGTAGACACGCACTCTATTTTTTTGACATTTCAAAGGAAAAATTTAATTATTCTAAACATTTTGCCGTAAAAATTTGCATATATTAAGCAAAAGGTGTAAATTTGCGGCGAATTTGAATCCAAAAGCCAAACACAGGCTTATCCAATACACATAATTCTAAGGTAAATGAAAGCAACCGAAGTGCTCGACGACCTCCGTCGGCGTTTTCCCAACGAACCGGAATACCTCCAGGCTGTGGAGGAAGTAATCACCACTATTGAAGATGCCTACAACGAGCATCCCGAGTTCGACCGCTACAACCTGATCGAACGCCTCTGCATCCCCGACCGCATATTCTCGTTCCGCGTGTCGTGGATCGACGACAAAGGCCGCGTCCAAAACAACATGGGCTACCGCATTCAGCACAACAACGCCATCGGCCCCTACAAGGGCGGCATCCGATTCCACTCCTCGGTAAACCTTTCTATCCTCAAATTCCTTGCCTTCGAGCAGACATTCAAAAACTCGCTCACAACCCTTGCAATGGGCGGTGCCAAAGGCGGCTCCGACTTCTCGCCGCGCGGCAAGAGCGACATGGAGGTGATGCGCTTCTGCCAGGCCTTCATAGCCGAACTCTGGCGCCAGATTGGCCCCGACACCGACGTGCCAGCCGGCGATATCGGCGTGGGCGGCCGTGAAGTGGGCTACATGTATGGCATGTACAAAAAAATGGCCCGCGAGAACACCGGCACATTCACAGGCAAGGGCCTCGAATTCGGCGGCTCGCTCATCCGTCCCGAAGCCACGGGCTACGGGAATGTCTACTTCTTGCTCAACATGCTCGCCACTCGCGGCATCGACATCAAGGGCAAGCGCGTGGCCATCTCCGGCTCGGGCAACGTGGCCACATACACGGCCAAGAAACTCCTCTCGCTCGGAGCCAAGGTGATATCGATGAGCGACTCCGACGGCTGCATCTACGTGCCCGAAGGCCTCACTGAGGAGCAACTCGAATATATCTTCACGCTCAAAAATATCTACCGCGGACGCATCTCTGAATTTGCCGAGGAATACGGCTGCGAATATGTGCCCGGCGGACGCCCCTGGAGCTATCCTTGCGACATAGCCATGCCATCGGCAACGCAAAACGAGCTCAACGGCGAGAACGCCCGCACCCTCCTCGCCAACGGCTGCATCGCCGTGAGCGAAGGCGCAAACATGCCCTCTACCCCCGAGGCCATCAAGGAATTCCTTGCCGCACGCATCCTCTACGCTCCCGGCAAGGCTGCCAATGCCGGCGGCGTGTCGGTTTCCGGCCTTGAAATGGCACAGAACGCCCAGAAAATATCCTGGACCGAAGAAGAAGTCGACGACAAGCTCCGCCGCATCATGGCCGACATCCACACCCAGTGCGAACGCTACGGACGCGAGGCCGACGGCTACATCAACTACGTGAAAGGTGCCAACACCGCCGGCTTCATGAAAGTAGCCAAAGCCATGATGGCCCAAGGCGTACTTTAACAATCACTTAGAAACACAAGCCTCCGGCTTGTGAGTTTCCCGGATGGATGCTCACAAGCCGGAGGCTTGTGTTCCTAATCAATTGCAGCACTAATCATAAACGGCGCGCCTGGCGGCACAAGGCTAAGACGGCCGGAACATAGTCGGCCGCTTTCAGTTTTATATTCATCCGGAGCGGCCGCTCCCTGACGGGGCGATACCGAGAATACACCAGTCGCGCCCGGGGCAAGATAGCGGTCGGCGAAGCGGTTGGCGGCATATCCCATGGTGGCACGGAGGTTTATCTCCACCACGGGCATGATGCGTCCGTCGTCCGACGCCATCATATCCACGCCTACTATACCATTATAACAAGGCGCAATCCGCTCCTCGACAGCATGCCGCACGGCCTCGTCGCAAGCATCAAACAACTTAGCGTCGACATAATCTTCTACGCGCGAGCGACGCTCCTGCTCGTCGGCAAGCACGTTGCCTATGTACGCTCCGCGCCCGTCGGTGATGAATACCGACGTGGACAATGCCCGGCACCGGCCGCCGGAACATTCGTATATCCTTGCAAAATCCATATCCTTGTCGAAAGCGTCCTCGACCATCACCGAGCCTTGGGATGCGATAATCTCGGAAGCTCGCCGCAGGGAGCGCTCACGCCCGGCCTCAGCCGACGACAGCACTCCGCGCCCCGACGACGACCACGGCGCCTTTACATAGATTTCGCCTCGATTCAAGGCCGATTCCACTTCGTCGATTTCCCGCATCTCACGGGCCGAAAACGCAACCCGCTCAGACCCGACAGCCGAAGCCACCTCCGCGCCAATTTCAGCGGCGGTGCGGCGGTGCGACAGCATACGCAAGCGGTCGAGCGCAGCGTCGTCGGGCAACATCGAGGGATCAAAACCCTCGTTGAGAAAATCGGTACGCGCCGCGCGCGACCATCCCCACGGACGCAATTCATACGCCGACGAGGGCTCATGATCGAACACGTCGACATCAATGCCGAAAGCCTTGCGCACCGAGTCGAACCATCGCGCGTTCACGCCGTGGCACAGCACACGGTCGCCCGCGTCGGCATACCACATCGGAAGCAACGCGCCCGAACGGCGCAAATCCACCGCAGCTTTCGGCGGCGTGTAATGGTCGAGGTTGGCGGCCAGCGCCAAATCGTTCTCGGGATTGAAAAGATGAAGTTTCACTGCCATAATAAGTTATTTTATGCAATTAGTCTGCACTGAATCCATCTAAAAACAAATCTTCTTCATCTATGGAAGGAAGAGCAGACGCCACCTCGTTGAACAATCGTTCTGTTTCATACTGCGCAATTCCCATTGGCTGAGTAAAACCACGCAAAGCAAATTCAGCCTTTTTATTACTTTTACTTCTGCACAGCAATAGTCCTATGGTAGGCTTATCCTCGGGTGATTTGATGTATTCATCAACTGCGGAGATATAAAAATTCAACTTGCTTACAAATTCCGGCATAAATTCCACAGCCTTTAATTCTACTACAACATAGCAGTGTAGTTTCACATGATACATGAGTATATCAATGTAATAATCTTCTCCATCCACTACCACATTATATTGCCGACCGATATATGAAAAACCCTGCCCCATTTCAAGCAAGAAGTCAGTTATCCTGTCGGCAAGATGGTTTTCTATATCGCGTTCGTGATGCAAGGCCATTGTGCCTAAAAAACTGAAAACATATGGATCTTTAAAAGCATATTTCGCCAAATCAGATTGCGGCGAAGGCAAAGTGTCTTTAAAGTTGTTTATAGTTTTTCCGACTGACTCCATATATCCGCACGCATATTTACTTAACATCACGTCACGGCTCCAGCCATTCTTACACGTTTCTAAAATGTAAAAAGCGCGTTCTGCCTCATTTTTTATTTTAGGCAATAATGATAAATGATGATACCAGCTTATAATAGTTAAGGGAATCCTAACTGAACCGTCTACCTCATTAAATCCTGAAAGTGCATGTCTCGAGATTGGCAACCTTTCCAATTCTGCAAGCGGCACTTGCAGAATTGGAAAATCAGGATAAGCCGCGGCAAAGCGTCGCATATTATGCAAATTACGTATCGAATACCCCTTGTCGTCGGGAAATCGCCCGGTCAAGTCTTTTGAGAGCTGTTCCACTACCTGCGTTCCCCACCCGGATTCCTTCTGCTTGTCGAGAATGTCCCGACCTATGCTCCAATACAATTCCAGCATATCGGCATTGACATGCAAAGCCGCATTGAACTTTGCTGACTCAATTTTGTGTTCTATCTCATTTTTCCAATCAGCATAGCCATCCGGAAGTAAATTTTTTTGCGTTTTTTCTGGCTTCATATCGTAAAGTTATGAAATTTTCGACAAAAGATGAAGTTTCACTGCCATGGTTTTAATTTAGTGCAAAAATAACAATTATCTGCGGATAAATTGTTAACTTTGTATTGTAACAAAAAAATGGCTCATGTCGACTAAACGTAAAATCGAGGAAGTGATTTTTTTCACATATGGAGATTCGTCCGATGCCTCCACGTGGAGCAACGTTCCATATCTTTTCACGCGAACGCTCGAAAAGAAGGGCATCACCGTGAGGCGAGTCAATCTATATGAAGGGTTGACCCGGCTTACAAAAATCGCCGACAAGATTATCCGCGCCGAGAAAAAGGTTTTACGAAGCCGGTCGACATTCCGATTTCAAATGAGCCGCATTTTTATCGCCCTCGCTTACCGGAATATCAAACGGGCCGTCAAAACCTTCCCGAATGCCGACCTCTGCATCTTTGCTTGCTACGATTTCTACAACAAGTTCAGCTCCATACCCACTCTCCTGTTCGGCGACTGGACTCTTGAAATCCTCGTGCGCGACCGTATGCGCCGTGAACCCGACAGCCCCGAGACAAGATATATCCGCCATCAAAACGAGGTGATGACCAAGGCCGAGCACGTTGTCACATTGTTTCCTTACAGCCAACGGCTTATGCTCGGATACTGTCCCGAGTCTGACGCGCGCCATATGGGCATGAATGTAGTGAACGACATGAATCCCAAGCCGCATCCGGCTGCCGACACTCTTATCGAGGGAAAACGCGCCGCTCAAAAAATTCTTTTTATCGGCAACGCAAAGTATATCGACGGAGCGCGCCGCCTTGTGGAAGCGTTCAGGCTTATCCGCCGCAATTTGCCCGGCGCGTCGCTCGACATAATCGGCATGACCGGACACGAACTGGCCGTTGAAGGCATCGAAGGCGTCCGCTGCCACGGATACCTGAGAAAGGACGTGCCCGCCGAGGCCGAAAAGTACTACTCTTTGCTTTCGCAAGCATCGGTGTTTGTGAATCCTACACGTGGCTGGGCCGGATACAGCTCGACGATAGAAGCCATGTTCTACCACATCCCCGTCGTTGTCGCTCCTTACGACGATTTTACCGCGGAATTCGGCAAAGACATAAGTTTCGGAGCCTTCCAGCACTCCGACAGCGCCGAAGACCTGGCTAAAAACATACTGTCGGTGATGACATCGGAGAATTATGCCCGAATGTGCCGCGACGCGCACAACGCCGTGGCCGGATACACCTGGGACAAGTATGTCGACAAAATTTTAGCGACAGTTTCACTTAACCCTTGAACTCGATGCCGAGGCCAAAAAGGGCGTAGTCGTAGAGCACAGGGTCGTCGGGACGGAAACGGCGAAGCGTGTCGGTGAGTTCTACCACGGCGCGACGGTCGTCCTGCTTGCGTGCGAGCAAGCCAAGTCCGCGGCTCACGCGGCCTACGTGCACATCGAGAGGAATAAACAGCTGCGAGGGCGAGATCACATCCCATACGCCAAGGTCGACAATTCCGTCGCGGCGCACAAGCCAGCGCAGAGCCATGTTCACGCGTTTGAGCGCCGTGGTGTCGAGATTTTGCGGAGTGCAGCGGCTGTCGCGCACCCCTCCGTTGGCATCGGCCAGCTCGCGGTTGAGGGCGGCCACCAACATCCACGACGGGGCCTCCGACGCGGCAATACCTTCGGCGCGCGCAAAATCCTGAAGCGAGCCGTGGCGTGCGTATATCCGGTGAAGCCCGCGAAGATAATGCCGCAGGTTGCGGTTGAAAAACGTGCGGTGGATATTGCCCTCGGGCAGGTCCTCGTAGCCCTCGTCGGCCACATAATTATAAGGCTGATAGTCCATTAGCGCAAGCATCTTCTCGCAGTCGCGGCATATCATCTTACGGTTGCCCCAGGCTATGGTAGAGCAGAGCAGCGACACTATTTCGATGTCGCGCACGTCGGAAAACCGCCGTGGAAACTGCACGGGATCGGCGTCGATAAACTCGGGATTGTTAATTCTTGCCGCCTCACGGTCGAGCATTTCCTTTATGTCAAGAACTTCTTCCATTGCTGATTAAAATATCTGCAAAGATAATGTTTTTTGGCTCATAAACGGATTTTTTCGTAAATTTGCACCGAATCATAATCCTAATATTAAATTTCGGGCCGTGACTCCGCGCCCTTTTCCTTCCTTGAATTCTATGAACCGTTTTTTAGCCTTTATTTCTTCCGTGACAGTGGCCTTGGCCGCCAATGCACAGCTTTTGTGGGATATGGACCACCTCTCCGACGTGCGGGCTTCCATCGCCAACTGCTCGTCGCCTTTCCACACTGCCGCTTACGAATCGCTCCTTGGCCGCGCCGACTCCATGGCCACGCTCGCACCGGCCACGGTGATGACCAAGCCTCATGCTGCCCCGTCGGGCGACATGCACGACTATCTTTCGCAGGCCCGCTACATGTGGCCAAACCCTGACACCGCCGACGGCCTGCCATATGTCAACCGCGACGGCATCTCCAACCCTGAAATATATGCTCTCGACCGATACCGCCTTTCTGAGATGGCCTCGAGCGTCACCGACCTGACTCTCGCATGGTATTTTTCAGGCGAAAAGCGATATGCCGACGCTGCCGCTCGCCAGCTACGCGCATGGATGATTGACCCCGCCACCCGCATGAACCCCAACCTCGAATATGCGCAGGTGGCTCCCGGCCACAACGGCGACAAAGGGCGTTGCTGGGGGCTGATCGACACCTATTCGCTGGTCGAGACTCTCGATGCCGCCGAAGTGCTCTTCCGCTCCGACGCCTTGTCGGCCAAGGAAAAGAAACAAATCCGCCGCTGGGTAGGCGACCTCGCCTCTTGGATGGAAAAATCGGAGCAAGGCCGGCAGGAAGCCGAGGCCGCAAACAATCACTCCGTGGCCTACGACGCCCAGCTCATAGCCTTCAACGCCTTTGCCGGACGCCGCGACCGCGCACGCAAGATAGCACAAGCCGTGCCATCGCGCCGCGTCGACGCACAAATTCTCCCCGACGGCTCCCAGCCCGAGGAATTGAAGCGCACCCTGGCCTACCACTATTCGCAATACAACCTCGAGCATCTCACCGACATCCTGCTCATGTCGCAGAGCCTCGGCCTGCCGGCATCGAACGCCCTCGTAGAAAAAGCACAGGCCTACCTCACCCAATATATCGACGACGCTCGCCCCTGGCCTTATCAGCAGATTTCGGGCATGGACCGCTCGCGCCGCCGCCTGTGCGCCGACCTTGCGCGCACCGTAGGCTTCCTCCCCGAAGCCGAAGAAGGCACCCACGCCCTTTTTGCCGAAACCGTGACACGCCACTTCGACGCCGACCCCGACGAAACATTCTCGCTCGTCTACTACACCCCGACCACCTACGACAACGCCATGGCTCACGCCTGCGACCAGATGACCTACGCCATAACCCTGGCCGAGAAAGCCCTGCGCAGCCGCGACAACGCCGCCGCCCGCCGGTTTATCCCACGCACGTTCAACGCCACAGACTCCTCGCTTGTGCTTGTTCACCCCCACGACTGGTGCTCGGGCTTCTTCGGAGGCTCCATGTGGCTCCTCTACCGCAACACCCACAACCCTCTTTGGCGACGCAACGCCCTCACATGGTCGTGGCGCATCGAGGAAGCCAAAAACCACGCCGGCACCCACGACCTCGGCTTCATGCTCGGATGCACATTCGGCAACGGCTATGCCCTCACCGGCGAGCAGTCGATGCGCGACGTGATGCTCACCGCCGCCTCCACCCTCGCCACACGCTTCAACCCCACAGTCGGCGCCATACGCTCGTGGGACCACAATGCCGAACGCTGGTCGTTCCCGGTGATTATCGACAACATGATGAATCTCGAACTCATGTTCCGGGCCACCGAACTCACGGGCGACTCCACCTACCGCAACATAGCCATAGCACATGCCAACACCACGATGCACAACCATTTCCGCCCCGACCGTTCCTCATATCACGTCGTCGACTACCGCCCCGCCGACGGCTCCGTCCACGAGCGCGTCACCGCCCAGGGTTATGCCGACGAATCCGTCTGGGCGCGCGGCCAGGCCTGGGGCCTCTACGGCTACACAGTGTGCCACCGCTACACAGCCGACCTCGCATATCTCGACATGGCCCGCGGCATCGCCTCGCTTATAATGAATTACGACAACATGCCCGCCGACCTCATCCCCTACTGGGACATGTCGGATCCGCGCATCACCGCACCCGGCCAAGACCTCGCCGCCATCCCGCGCGACGCGTCTGCCGCCGCCATCACCGCCTCCGCCCTCTACGAACTCGCACGCTACGTCGGCCCCACCGAAGCCCGCGCCTACACCGACTATGCCGACCGCGTCGTCGACACCCTCTACAATTCATACCGCGCTCCGCGCCACAGCACCGGCGGCTTCCTCCTCCTCCACTCCACCGGTCACCACCCCGCCGGCTCCGAAATCGACGTCCCCCTCAACTACGCCGACTACTACTACCTCGAAGCCCTCACCCGCCGCGCCGGAAAATAACCCCATAACAAATAAAAGCCTCCGGATTGTGGAAATAATTTCCACAATCCGGAGGCTTTTATTCTTGCCCAAATATCAGTTTTCGAGGGGGAGGGGGATGATGTTGGAGATGCGGAGGAGGCCGTCGGCATCAACGGCTTTGACGCAAATCATCGTGGGCTCGCTCGTTTCGTCCCATTTGTATGTCACGAAGTAGCAGTTTTCTTCAACGGGCGTCACTTTCAGCGATTCCATGCCATGGGCGCATACGTCCTGGGCGTTGATTACGGCGTCGAAATCGTGCTGCTCCATGTATTCATGAAGCCGGGCAATCGCCTCGGGCGTCATGTGCTTTTGCAGCAGCGCCTCGTTTGCTGCCGGATTGTTTTCCACGTTCTGCATATAGGCGACATAGAAAGCCTTAATCTGACTTTCCGTCGACGCAGGCGCGTTATCACCCGCCCACGATGCAACGACGGCGACAACGAGCATTATAAAAGAAATGCAATGTTTCATAGTTTCCAATAATTCGTTTTTTAATATCGCAAAAATACAATTTTTTTTTGATAAATAAATCTTTCGTGAAATAATTATTGGAGCCGGACGCACGAGCCGTGTGTCCCTACACTCTATGCGTTAATTGCAATCCGCGAAAAAAAGGATTTGCGGGGTGCGCAAATCCTTTCTGGTGATTGTATGTAAGGGGGAATTACTGGCGGCCTTCGGTGGCTACGTCGCGGGAGATTTTGGCAACGAGGCCTTGGAGCACTTTGCCGGGGCCGATTTCGATGAAGCGGTCGGCGCCGTCGGCAATCATGTTGCGCACGGTCTGTGTCCAGCGCACGGGGGCGGTGAGCTGTGCCACGAGGTTGGCTTTGATTTCGGCGGGGTCGGTATGGGGAAGGGCGTCGACATTTTGGTAGACGGGGCATACCGGGGTGTGGAATTCGGTGGCTTCGATGGCGGCTGCGAGTTCGGCGCGGGCAGGCTCCATGCAGGGCGAGTGGAAAGCACCGCCTACTTTGAGTTTGAGCGCGCGTTTGGCACCGGCTTCGAGAGCGGCGGCGCAGGCTGCGTCGATGGCTTCGATTTCACCGGAGATAACGAGCTGGCCGGGGCAGTTGTAGTTGGCACATACAACGATGCCGGGCACGGCGGCGCAGATTTCTTCCACTTTTTCGTCGGGGAGGGCGAGCACGGCGGCCATTGTGGAGGGCTTGAGCTCGCAGGCTTTCTGCATGGCCATGGCGCGGGCGGAAACGAGACGGAGGCCGTCTTCGAAGTCGAGGGCGCCGGCTGTGACGAGAGCCGAGAATTCACCGAGCGAGTGACCGGCTGTCATGTCGGGACGGAATTCGTCGCCGAGGGTGCGGGCGAGAATCACGGAGTGGAGGAAGATGGCGGGTTGGGTCACGCGGGTCTGGCGAAGGTCCTCGTCGGTGCCTTCAAACATCATGTCGGTGATGCGGAAACCGAGGATTTCGTTGGCGCGTTCGAACATGGCGCGGGCCTCGGCATTGTTGTCGTAAAGATCCTTGCCCATGCCCACAAACTGGGCGCCTTGTCCGGGAAATACGTAAGCGTTCATTTTATTTATAATTTTGCTTTTAAATGTCAAAAATATCTAAAAGTGATGAAAATCGGATGCAAAGTTACAAATTTTCCCCGAAATAACGTAACTTTACGGTCACAAAGTTTATTACGTCCTCATTAACCAATCATATCTCTTACATTTCTTTTATGGAAACGATTCTTATATCTTCTTTTATAGGCGGCCTCCGTGGCTGGGAATTCATTGTAATTGCCCTGGTCGTGCTCCTGCTTTTCGGCGCAAAGCGTATTCCTTCGATGATGCGCAACATCGGCAAGGGCATACACAGCTTCAAGCAAGGCATTGAGGACGCCAAGGAGGAAATCAACCGTGAGGTGCAGCGTGCCGACAAAGGCTCTGCCTCTGAAAAGGCTCCCGCTGAAAAAATAGAAGAAGCACGCTGATGGCATCTGCTGCGGACCAAGAGATGAGTTTCTGGGCTCATCTCGATGCGTTGCGCTCGGTGATTATGAAAATCGCCGGGCTGTTGCTTGTGCTGGCAATGGCTTTTTTCTCGGTGATGCCCTGGGTGTTCGACCATATCATTTGCGCCCCATGCTCGGGCGATTTCATCCTTTATCGCCTTTTTGCCGGCCTCGAAGGCGACGGCTCGCTGCTGCCCGACCTTGGCGACCCGTCGTTCCATATCGAGCTGATAAACATCGAGCTTGCGTCGCAATTTATGATTCACATGTCGTCGTCGCTGTGGGCGGCGTTTATCGTGGGATTCCCGATTGTCGTGTACCTGCTTTGGCAGTTTGTGGCTCCCGGGCTATATGAGAAAGAGAAACGCGGAGCGCGCATCGCCTTTCTTTTCGGCAACTTGATGTTCTACCTCGGCATGGCCGTGGGCTATTTCCTTGTGTTTCCGCTGGCCGTGCGGTTTCTTGCCGACTATCAGCTGAGCACGGCTATCGTGCAGACCGTATCGCTCACATCGTATATGGATGCGTTCTACACCCTGGTGCTTTCGATGGGCATCGTGTTCGAGCTTCCTCTTGTGGCATGGCTGCTCGGCAAAATCGGAATTCTTCACCGCGATTTCTTCACCACCTACCGTCGCCACGCCATTGTGGCCCTTCTCATCGTGGCCGCCGTGATCACTCCCACGGGCGACGTGATGACCCTCGCAATCGTGTTCTTCCCCATCTACACCCTCTGGGAAGCCTCGGCCCTGCTGGTGCCGAAGGGGGGCGACGACGAATTACGAATGACCAATGATGAATGATTAATTAAGAATGACTAATGGCCCCTCGTGCCCCGCGTTTCAACGCGGCGGTCATTCCCAACTTCACAACTCCCAAACTCCCCAACTCCCATGAAACTGCGCCGACCCGGACTGCTCGTAAAGATACTCATCGCCATGGCCCTTGGCATCGTGGCCGGACATGTCTTCCCCGACATGCTCTCCCGCTGCTTCATAACCTTCAACGGCGTTTTCTCTGAATTTCTCGGCTTTATCATCCCCCTGCTCATCGTGGGATTTGTGGCTCCGGCAATCGCCGACATAGGACGCCGCGCCGGAAAGATGCTGCTCTTCACGGCCGCCATCGCCTACGGGTTCACTATCATGGCCGGCCTCATCAGCTACCTCACGGGGGCCTCGCTCTTTCCCTCGCTCATATCGGTCGACCGCTACTTGCAGGCCGAGGCTTCGACCGTGAACCTCGCGCCATTCTTCGAAATGGACATAACGCCGATGATGACCGTAATGACCGCTCTTGTCCTCGCCTTCGTGCTCGGGCTGGGCACCGCCATGACCGGCGGCGAGTCGCTGCGCCGCGGCCTCGACAATTTCCGCGACGTGATTTCGTGGACCATCAACCGCGCCATCATCCCCCTGCTCCCGCTCTACATCTTTGGCATATTCCTGAATATGACCGTAAGCGGCCAGGTGGGCCCCATCCTGCTCACGTTCATAAAGATAATAGCCGTGATTTTCGTGCTCCACGTCGGCATCCTCGTGCTCCAGTACTGCATCGCGGCCTGTTTCTCGGGCAAAAACCCTTTCCGAGCCATCGCCACGATGCTCCCGGCCTATTTCACGGCCCTTGGCACCCAGTCGTCGGCCGCCACGATACCCGTGACACTCAAACGCACCATAGCGCTCGGCGTCGACAAAGACGTGGCCGGTTTCACCGTGCCGCTCTGCGCCACCATACACATGTCGGGCTCCACGCTCAAAATCGTGGCCTGCGCCCTGGTCCTGATGATAACGCGTGGCATGGGCTACGATTTCTCGATGTTTGCCGGCTTCATCGCCATGCTCGGCATCACCATCATAGCCGCCCCGGGTGTGCCCGGCGGCGCAATCATGGCCTCGCTGGGGCTGCTGTCGTCGATGCTCGGCTTCTCCGAGGCCGACAACGCCCTTATGATAGCCCTCTACATAGCCATGGACTCGTTTGGCACAGCCTGCAACGTCACCGGCGACGGCGCAATCGCCCAGATTGTCGACCGATTCTTCGGCAAAAAAACAAAAACCACCATTAAATAATAAATTATGAGAATTCGACTACTTGTTTCCGCAGCCGCCGCGATGTCGGCTCTGGCGGTATTTTCGCAAGACGCCGGAAAAATGATCTATGCTTCCGTTTACAGCACCAACGAATGGAAAGAATGGGGCGACACCTATTCCGAAACCGGCATATACAGCTTCCCCCTCGACTCTTACAGCCGCACGCTTGTAAAAGAGGACGTCGACCTCGACGCCTCGGGCGGCGGCACCATGACCGAAGATTTCTATTTCTGCACCAAGGAGATGAACTACGGCGCATGGGCCGACATAACGCACTTCACGTTCAAGCCCGACACATGGGAATACAACTCCCAACTGTTCGGCGCCACCAAGGGCGTAGCCACCGACCTTGCCTACGACCACACAACGGCAAAAATCTTCGGTTGCTTCTCCACCGACCCCGACCTTGACGAGCCTGCCGGAGGCTTCGTGTTCGGCACAATAGACGAAGGCACGGGCAACCGATACGCAATCAAGGCCATCGACACTCCCTGGATTGCCCTCGGATGCGACCGCTCGGGCCAGCTCTATGCCGTGGATATGGCCGGCAACTTCCTCAAAGTAGACAAAATCAACGGCTCCACCGAGACGCTCGCCAACCTTGGCGTCACAGCCTCGCGCCGCTCCACCGGCGCCGTCGACACGGCCACCGGCACATTCTACGTTGTCGTGACCAACGAGGACAATTCCACCGTCGACCAGCTCGGTTACAGCCTCACCGAATCGAAACTTTACGCCATCGACCTCGCCACGTCCACATCTAAAATGGTGTATAAGTTTGCCGACGGCGAAGCCATGGGCGGCATGTACATCCCCGGCCCGCTCGCCGACGACAATGCCCCCGCTGCCGCCACAGAGCTTACGCCCACATTCGCTCCCGGCGCACTCAACGGCACACTGTCGTTTACCATGCCCGACAAAACTTTTGGCGGCTCGCCCCTCACCGGCGACATCGACTACCTCATCCGCGCCAACGGCTCGCTCTTCGCCAAAGGCACCGCGACTGCCGGCTCTGACGTAAACGCCAACGGAAAAGTTGACGAGGACGGGGAATATGAATTTGTGCTCGAACTCACCAATGCCGCAGGCCGCGGCCCCAAGACCAAACTCGCCATGTGGGTGGGCCACGACACACCCGTGAAAATTGCATCGGCATCGCTTTCCTACGCCGACGGCATGTTCCGCATCACATGGGCACACCCCTCCGCTACCGAGCACGGCGGATACATGGACCCCGCCCTCCTCTCCTACGACGTGACCCGCCTGCCCGACAACGTGAAGACCCACTCGGGCATCAACGACACCGACATAACCGACCCCGTCGAGATGCCTGCATCTATGATCGGCTACTCCTACCGCATCGACATGTCGTACCGCGGCAAGCCCGTGTCGTCGTTCACCACCGACACCTATAACCTTGGCACAGTCGCGCTCCCCTACACTCTCGATTTCGAGGACGACAACTCTTTCGACCAGCTCACCGTAATCGACGTGAACGGCGACCGCAACGAGTGGTACCGCGAATACGCCTGGTATATCGAAGCCCTCGACCTCGAATGTGCAGCCGCTGTCTACCCCTACTCCTCGACCAAGCAAGCCGACGACTGGATGATACTCCCCGCCATCGCCTTCGAGGCCGGCACAACATACACTGTCGAATTCCAGGTATCGACCATGTCCGATTCCTACGCCGAGCGTCTCGCCGTGTACTTCGGCACCGCCCCCAAGCCCGAGGCCATGACCGGCACCCTCCTCGCCGCCAAAAATTATGCCATATACGATCCCGTCGATGAGAAACTTACATTCTCGCCCTCGGCTTCCGGCCAATACTATATCGGCTTCCACGCTTGCTCCGATCCCGACCGCGCAGGCCTCGGCATCCGCAACATAAAAATCGACCGCGACGCCAATTCCGGCATCGGCGACATCGAAGCCGCCGACCCCGACGCCACGGTGATTGAAGTCTACAATCTCCAAGGAGTGAAAGTGGACCTCGACGCCCGCGCAGGCATCTATATCGAGCGTCGCGCCGACGGCTCCACAGTGAAAGTACGCCGCAATTGACCCCCTGAAAAATAATCCCGTATTTTGGCGCAATTAATGAATTTTTTCATTAATTTTGCGCCAAATATTTTTACCATGGTACGCGAATATGACTATCTTGTTGTCGGCTCAGGCATAGCCGGCATGAGCTTCGCCCTGAAAGTGGCCGGTTCCGGCCGGGTGGCACTCATATGCAAAACCACTCTCGACGAAGCCAACACTGCCCTCGCTCAGGGCGGCGTAGCCTCGGTTACAAACCGCGAGGTCGACGACTTCGACAAACACATCACCGACACGATGATTGCCGGCGACCAACTTTCCGACCCCGATGCCGTCCGCAAGGTCGTGACCGGCGCTCCCGACGGAATCAACTTCCTCATCGACAACGGCGTCGACTTCGACAAAAAAGACGACGGCTCGTTCGACCTCCACCGCGAGGGAGGCCACTCCGAATTCCGTATTCTCCACCATGCCGACAACACCGGCTTCGAAATACAGCAAAGCCTCATCGAGCAGGTGCGCGCAAATCCCGACATCGACATCTTCGAAAACCATTTCGCTATCGAAATCATAACCCAGCACCACCTTGGCCGCATCGTCACACGACGCACCAAGGACATCGACTGCTACGGAGCCTATGTGCTCGACTGCACCACCGGCGAAGTCGACACTTTCCTCTCGCGCGTAACCGTGATGGCCACCGGCGGATGCGGCGCCGTGTATCTCACCACCACCAACCCCCTCGTGGCCACGGGCGACGGCATAGCCATGGTATATCGCGCCAAAGGCACCGTGCAGGACATGGAATTCATCCAGTTCCACCCCACCGCCCTTTTCCACCCCGGCGACCGCCCCTCGTTCCTCATCACCGAGGCCATGCGCGGCTACGGAGCCGTGCTCCGCAACCTCCGCGGCGAGGAATTCATGCACAAATACGACCCGCGCCTCTCGCTCGCCCCGCGCGACATCGTGGCCCGCGCCATCGATTCCGAAATGAAACTCTACGGCGACGACCACGTCTACCTCGACGTGACCCACAAGGACCCCGAGGAGACAAAACGCCACTTTCCCAACATCTACCAGAAATGCCTGTCGCTCGGCATCGACATTACCAAGGACTATATCCCCGTGGCTCCCGCCGCCCACTATCTCTGCGGAGGCATCAAGGTCGACACAAACGGCGAGTCGTCGATTAAGCACCTCTACGCCATAGGCGAATGTTCGTGCACAGGCCTCCACGGCGGCAACCGTCTGGCATCCAACTCTCTTATCGAGGCCGTGGTCTACGCCGACGCTGCCGCGCGCCACTCGCGCGAGGCCATAAAACACGTCAACCTCCGCACCGACATCCCGGCTTGGAACGCCGAAGGCACAACCCACCCCGAGGAAATGGTGCTCATCACCCAATCGCTCCGCGAGGTAAACCAAATCATGGGCACCTACGTGGGCATCGTCCGCTCCAACCTCCGCCTCGACCGGGCCTGGAACCGCCTCGACATACTATACGAAGAAACCGAACGCCTCTTCAAATGCTCCAAGGCTTCACGCGAGATATGCGAACTCCGCAACATCATTAACGTAGGCTACCTCATCATGCGCCAGGCCAAAGAACGCAAAGAGTCGCGCGGACTTCACTACACTGTTGATTATCCCCCTAAAAAATGAAAAAAACTGTATTAATCCCCCTTTTCGCAGGCCTTATGCTCGCATCTTGCGCAGGCTCTGCTTCTTCTGACAACAACTCGGCCGACACTTCCGCCGATTCCACATGCACCGTATGCCTCAACGGCAAATGGGCCATCGAAAGCATCGCAGTCGACGACTCCACATCAGTGATTCCCGACAGCCTCGGCCTTGCCGACGAGGCATACATGACCTTCTCATGCGACAGCACAGTAAGCATATCCACCGGCTGCAACACCATGGGCGGCATGTACATCATCAACGGCGACTCCATCCGCTTCGACAACATGATGAAGACCCGGATGGCATGCCCGAACATGGATATCGAATATGCCTTGTCAAACGTGCTCCCCTCCATCGCCACCGTTGAACTCGCCAACGACTCCACCGCACGTCTCAACGCCGCCGGAGCAATGCCCTGCATCAGCATCCGCCGCATCTCCCAACCCGCCAAGTGCCAAGCCGAATAAACAGGCAGCAACGCGAGCCTCCGGCTTGCGAAAATATAATCACAATCCACCCACAAAAAATCGGGGCCGCCACAATGGGCAGCCCCGATTTTATTATTGGTCTTACAATTAGAAATTGTAGTAGAAGCCGAACGAAAGGTCGTTGCCTTTGAGCATGATGCCGCCCTGGTCGGGATAGCCGGAAGCATCGTTGCCGCCACGATAGCCGAGGAAGCCTACATGGGCCACGAGGCTGAATTTGTCGGAAAGGCTGTAAGAGATACCGGGCTTGATGCCGATGCCGTATGTTACGGCTGTGTCCGAAGACTCGCCTTCATACTTAGCCTTGCCGAAACCGAGATCGACACCGCCGTCGCAGAAGAGGCTTACATTGCCATTGCGGAAGAATGTGTAGCGTACGTAGGGATTGAACACCACGAGGTTGAGTTTGCGACCGTCGTCGTAGCTGTAATCGTAACCGATGGTTGTGCCGATTGCAAGTTTCTCAGAGAGGTTGAAACCAATTTCGGGAAGAATCTGGAAAGATGTCTCATTGTCGCCGGAATTACGCCAGAAGCCAACCTGACCTCCTACATACATGTCCTGCGCGAAGGCTCCGAGAGCCATCACAGCCATAGCTGCGAATGCAAGAATCTTTTTCATAAATAAATAATGTTAGTTAGATTATTTGAATCGGCGGCAAAATTATGAATAATATATTTCCCGACAAAATTTATTGCCAATTTCTGTCACTTTTTGTCACATTTCTGACACTATTTTCCAATTGTTACAATGGCTGTAACATTGTTGTAACGCGTTATTTTATTGACTTTCAGCTGATTATCAATTGATTCACAAATTTTGTTTTAATCTTTGCAAATATTCGGTCCCATAATTTTTGCGCCTCGGGGATTCGGCATACCTTTGTGATGTCGGCAGGACAAAGCAACCGCTTGACAAGCCTGCCAATTATTGTCAATCAACCAAATTCAACGATTATGAGAGCCGATAACTTCCAATCAAACCTGATGTCGCTTCAAGACAACCTCCTCAACTTCGCGTTCATGCTCACCTCCAACCGCGACGATGCCTACGACCTGCTTCAGGACACCACACTCAAAGCTCTCGACAATCAGGACAAGTTCGCCGACAACACCAACTTCAAAGGATGGGTCTTCACCATCATGCGCAACATCTTCATCAATAACTACCGCAAGAGCGTGCGCACGGCCACCGTGGTCGACACCACCGACAATCTCTACCATCTCAATATATCCCAGGATTCAGGCTTCGACGCCCCCGAAGGCTCATACACCGTAAATGAAATCCAGGACGCGATCGCAGCCCTTTCCGACGACCTGCGTATTCCCATCTCGATGCACGTCTCCGGTTACAAATATCAGGAAATCGCCGACGAGATGAACCTGCCGCTCGGCACCGTAAAAAGCCGCATCCACGCCGCCCGCAAGGTTCTGCAAGCGCGCTTTGCCGACTATCGCAACGATTGACACAATTAAATTTAAAATACACAGATGGGATGTATCGTCGGCCGATACATCCCATTTTTTTCGTTTTTGGTCGAAGGAAAAGCGCGTTTGGTCGAATATACCATACATCTCGTCGAACACTACCGGGGGGTCTGTCTAATTTCTCTTTTTCATCATGTCGCCACTTTGTAATTTTGTGCAGAAACAAAAAAAACACAGACATGAAACACCCGCAGATTGCACTTCTCGTAATTATCTTCTCAATTATTTCGGTCAGCACCGCCATGGCATCGGTGGTGAAAGGCATACTGGTCGACGAATCCCTCAACGAAGGCGAGCCATTTGCCACCGTGAGGATATTCCGCGGCAGCCCCGACGGAGAAGCCCTCCACTCCATACTCACAAGCGTCGACGGCTCTTTCTCGCAGGAAATAACACGCAAGGGCGATTACACATTTGTATTCTCGTCGCTCGGAAAAAAAGACCTGACCCGCAGCCTTTTCGTCGACGGCAACGCCGACATCGACCTTGGCCAATTATATATAAGCACCGACGCGACAATTATGTCCGACGTCGTGGTCGTGGGCCAGAAACCTCTCGTAAAGATGGAGACCGACAAGATGACCTACAATGTGGCCGACGACGCCCAGGCAAAAACAAACACGGTGCTCGACATGCTCCGCAAGGTGCCTATGGTAACCGTCGACGGCGAGGACAATATCACGGTGAACGGCTCGTCGAGTTTCCAGGTATATGTCGACGGCAAGCCAAGCCTGCTTTTCTCGGGAAACCCGAGCCAAATTTTCAAGTCGATGCCGGCATCGGCCGTGCAGTCGATAGAAGTGGTGACAAATCCCGGCGCCCGCTTCGACGCCGAAGGCACCGGCGGCGTGCTCAACCTTGTCATGGACCGTCAGGCCGGAAATGTCCCGGGCGGCAACGCATACAACGCATCGGTGTCGGCACGCGGCGGCTCGAAAGATTTTGGCGGCAACTTTTTCATAAATGCCCGCACAGGCAAACTCACCACAAGCCTCAACATGATATACAACCAAATCAGGCCCGGAAACTCAACGATTTCATCAGAGCGAGCCAGCCAAAACGAAAATGTGACAAGCATTTCAAAAAACAACATCAGGATGCCGTTTGCAATGGGCAACCTCTCAATCGGCTACGACCCGGACTCTCTCACAACTCTGGGGGCAACATTTGCCATCAACAATTTCCGGATAAAATCCCCCGGAAACATGTTCACGGAAATCTCGAGCCCGGACATGAATTTCTCCTACAACAATAATTCACAGAATCGCATCAATCGGCTTAGCATAAACGGCAGCATCGATTTCAGCCGTGACTTCGGGCGCAACCGCAAGAATCAGATTTCCGCCTCGTACCAGATACAGCACGATAAAAACAAAAATCTCACCTCATCGGATTTCGACGATGCACCGCAATCATTCATAGACCTTACCGACCGCAGCGCCGACAATCGGGAGAACACGACCCTGCATATCCTGCAAGCCGACTTCACATCCCGCATCAACGCGTCATCCAACATATCCGCCGGCGCCAAACTTTCTTTCCGCAACGCAAATTCCGACGCTACATACCTCCTCAACGGCTCTCCCGACATTGACAACAGCCCGAAATACGACAACAAGAACACTATTGCCGCCATCTACGGCGAATACTCCTTCTCAAAAAACAGCCTCGGCGCAAAGGGAGGCCTAAGATACGAACATACCTGGCAAGACGTAAGATACCGTGCCGGCAATGGCTCCGATTTCAGCAATTCATACGGCATACTCGTACCCTCGGCAAGCCTGTCGTACACAATGTCGCCTTCAAGCAACATCGGCATCAACTACAACATGCGCATTTCGCGCCCCGGCATATCATATCTCAATCCCTATGTCGACCGCTCCAACCCCACGGCTCTCACCTACGGCAACCCCGACCTCGACGTGGAAAAAAGCCAATATGTCGGCCTTGCCTACAACATGTTCACATCAAAACTTTTAATCAATCTCACCCTATCCGACAACTACACCGGCAACGGAATAGAACAATACAGCTTTATGGACGGCAACATGCTAAACACCACCTACGGCAACATCGTAAGACGCAACCGCACAGGCCTCAACGCATATATCAACTGGATGCCCCGGTCCAACACCCGCCTGTTTCTCAACGGCGACGTAAATTACACCGACATACGCAGCAGCCGGCTGAAACTCCACAACAGCGGATGGCAGGCAAGCGCAATGCTGGGCGTGCAGCAGACCCTGCCCGCCGAGATAAAACTCGGAGCATTTCTTATGGCCTCCACAAAAAATCATACTCTCCAAGGATGGAGCAGCGGATTTCAGATGCTATCGCTCAACCTCTCGAGGTCGTTCCTCGACAACAACCTTAACATCACAGTATCTGCCACTACCGGACTGTCGAAAAAAGGACGGATGGAAATCGAGAGCTTCTCCGCCAACCGCGATTTCAGCAACCACACACGCATGAGCGTGCCCATGGCCGGATTCAGCATCGGCGTATCCTACACCTTCGGCAATGCGGGCAACATAAAGACCCACACCACGCGCCGGTCGGGCAACGACTTCTTAGAGCAGAAATCCGGAATGGAGCAAATAGCATCGCCCCAAGGCAATGACACAAATAATATTCCGGCAGGAATGTAATACGAAGAAAAAATATTATCTTTGCATACTACTGGTGCGATAAAAATCGCGTTAGTTTAAAAATCATCAAATAAAGAGAGTTCTTTGACATTTTGGTCTGAATTGGTTGATGGGTCTTGTTTGGTTATAAGCTGTCGCAGGTCGACACGCTCCAAGACTGAGATTCTGATCAAGGTCGCCATCTCGGTAATAGAATAGTAGCTGTTATAATCGGCTTTTATTCTTGCTACCGTCAGATAGGCTATGATGGCAGTCCAAAGGTGGACTTTAACGGCATTTTCGGAGAATCCCCAAAGATTCTTGACGACGATGTTCTGCTTAATCCACTTGAAGAAAACCTCTATATCCCAACGGTGACGATAAAGATTGGCGATTTCCAATGCGCTGACTTCAAAGTTATTGGATATGAAATCAACAATGGCATCATTGTCCGGGTCATATACTCGTACGAATCTCATATCCTCAGGATAGAGCTTGCAGGACTTGTATCCGGTGACACGGATCCGAGAGTCTTCTATGATACTTGGGGTCGTATCGGGGATAGCCAACTGCTCGATGGTTGTGAACTTCATGTTCTCTTTTGGGCGTAACACCCAGAATGCCTGCGACTGATGGAATTTGAACAGTGCCTTGAAGTCAACATACGCCTTGTCCATTACATAAAAAGCGAATGGTTCCGGTGTGAGCATGTCGAGTTCGTTACTGTCATGCCATTTACCATCAGTGATATGGATGTTGGTGGGTATACTTCCTCGTAAATCAAGCAAATTATGCATTTTAACTGCGCCCTTGCTGTATTTGCCCAACGCCCATGCTGCGAGTTTTATGCTTGTGGATATGGTCGTGGAGTCCAACGCATAAATTACGTTATCTATGGTTATATCGGAGAGTTGAACCTTTGAATACATTGGTCTAACCAATCCGATAAGATAAAACCCAAGGCCCTCAAAAATACGATAATCCCTGCTTTCATTTGCGCGAGACAATGATGTATGGTTCACTGTGTTGCGAAAACCGAGGTGATATAGAATTTTTGAGTGAGCTTCCAAGCATAGACAAATGTCTCGAAGTGAGTCACACCCTGTCAATTGACCAAAGAGCAGATGAAGGAGGTGGTTGTAGCTGGTGAGATTCTTTACATGCCAATCACCTTTATATTGCTTTACCAGCTTATCGAACCGGTAACGCGGTATAAACTCGATGACCTGGGAGAACACGAACTTTCCTTGATTCATAATCTTGATGCTTCTGAACAACAAGACTAATAAACCAAATTCAAATCGAAAAATCAAAGTGCTCTTGTATTTGACTAAATACTAATACATTAATCATAGTGGTTGGATTTTTATCGCACCACTACTA
>Ga0209064_1002082_pt1 | contig 24749 bp, 17 predicted proteins | sample Inofromicrocosms_FD_187498 | JGI IMG/M metagenome (GOLD analysis project Ga0209064, IMG submission 187498) | Mouse cecum microbial communities from Vienna, Austria - Inoculum for glucosamine and mucus D2O microcosms (SPAdes) (version 2) | ecosystem: Host-associated > Mammals > Digestive system >... | reverse complement strand
TTCTTCCGCTGATCCATTCTTTGTTTATATAAGACCATTGACCCTCGGTCAAGTGTGTCTGATAGAGATTCTTTTTATGCATAAATTTATCTTTTTCTCCTTCAACACCTTGATTGAGGGTTTGTTATGCCCTATAACATTATTTTGCTCAAATTTTTAGACAATCTCTAAGGTTGTGGTGAAATAATATAGAAGTTTCATATGATGTAAAGAGAGTGGCTACGTCAATTTTTTTGATGTAACCTCCCCTCTGTCTTTCTCGGATTTAGTATTTGCCTCACTTTTAGATTGCCGATGCCATTTGAATTTGCGGATTGGAAGTGAGGTTATTTTTTTGATTCGGCGTTTTGCTTCAGGAGGTCGCGAATCTCGGTGAGAAGCACTTCCTCTTTTGTCGGCTCCGGAGCCGGGGCCGGGGCCTCCTCCTCTTTCTTCTTGAACTTCATCATCACGCGTAAAGCCACAAATATCGACATGGCTATGATAAAGAAGTCTACGATGTTCATAATAAATGTGCCGTAATGTATGGCCACCTCTTCCACTGCGGCGGCGCCTTCGGCAGTGGCCGGGGAGCCCTCTTTGATTACATATTTAAGATTCTCATAGCCGGAGCCACCTGTCATGAGAGACATCACCGGCATTATGATGTCGTTGACAAGCGATGTCACAATCTTGCCGAACGCTCCGCCGACGATTACGCCGACAGCCATGTCTACCACATTCCCTTTAAGCGCAAATGCCTTGAAATCTTCTAAAAATTTACCCATATTAATCGATATTAAAAATTTTGATTAAACAAAGTCAGGCTGCTGCCGCTAATTCCGGGGGCATATGCCAAAGGGCAATAACCCCTTGTGTTAAAAAAACAACAACAGAATCAAATATGTGCGAAACTACGAAAAAATTCGCTAAAAAGCACAATTTTACATGCCTAAAAACACATAATAGTTAAAAAACGTTCATTTTAAGTTGCCATACCAATTTTTTTTAGTAATTTTGCATACCTAAACCGACAAGAGGCAGCCGAAGTGAATTCCGGCTCTTCAAATCTTAAGAGGAAAAAAGATTAATTAAAATATAATCAACCCAAAACAATATTTAAAGCAATGACAAAGATTGGTATTAACGGCTTTGGCCGTATCGGACGTTTCGTGTTCCGTGCCTCTACTAAAAGAGACGACATCGAGGTTGTAGCAATCAACGACCTTCTTCCCGTAGATTACATGGCTTACATGCTCAAGTATGACACAATGCACGGTCGTTTCGACGGAACCGTTGACTATGATATGGAGAAGAGTCTCCTTATTGTCAATGGCAAGGCAATCCGTGTGACAGCATGCAAGAACCCCGCAGAAATCGCATGGGGCGAGGTTGGCGCTGAGTATGTAGTTGAGTCAACCGGTCTCTTCCTCACTCAGGAGAAGGCACAGGCTCACATCGAGGCAGGCGCCAAGTATGTGGTTATGTCAGCTCCTTCAAAAGACGCCACTCCTATGTTTGTATGCGGTGTCAACGCCCACACTTATGCCGGCCAGCAGTTTGTGTCCAACGCATCTTGCACTACCAACTGTCTCGCTCCCATCGCCAAGGTGCTTCACGACAAGTTCGGCATCAAGGAAGGCCTCATGACTACAGTTCACTCTACAACTGCCACTCAGAAGACAGTTGACGGTCCTTCTATGAAAGACTGGCGCGGTGGCCGTGCAGCAGCAGGCAATATCATCCCCTCTTCTACAGGCGCTGCAAAGGCTGTAGGCAAAGTTATTCCTGAACTCAACGGCAAGCTCACAGGCATCTCTATGCGTGTGCCGACTCTTGACGTTTCTGTTGTAGACCTTACTTGCAACCTCGAGAAGCCCGCTACTAAGGAAGAGATCTGCGCAGCTATGAAAGAGGCTGCCGAAGGCGAACTCAAGGGTGTGCTCGGCTACACTGAGGACGCAGTTGTAAGCTCTGACTTCCTCGGCTGCCCCCTCACTTCTATCTTCGACGCTAACGCCGGCGTTTACCTCACAGACAACTTCGTGAAGGTTATCTCTTGGTATGACAATGAAATCGGCTACTCTAACAAGGTGCTCGATCTCATCGCTATCATGAAGAAATATAACGGCTAATCAGCCTCACAGGCAAAAGAATTTTCCCGGCGGGAGCGAATCACACGATTCGCTCCCGCTGTGTTTTATTGCTGTTTCAGAGCAATATTTTTTTATTACGATTAATTTTTTTTTGTTTGATATTTTTTATAATTTTGCGAATGTCTCGTGTTGATAACTTTTTGACACTGCTTAAATAAGCAAATTCACTCCTCTGGATTTCATTATCCGCATAGTATCGATTGGAAAAAAGACACCTATAAATAGAATATCCATGTTTGCTCAAGACACGATGTTATATTGGATAGAGAATAACCTTCTGGCGTTCATGGTCTCGGTTATGCTCGGAGCCCTGATGATTCCCAAGATTATTCTCATAGCATTCCGCCGCCAGCTCTTTGATGAAGTCAACGAGCGGAAAATTCACCGAGGGGCAGTGCCGCGTCTTGGCGGGATATCGTTTTTTCCGGGCTATCTTTTTTCAGTGGCGCTTGTGGTGGCCCTGAATCTGAGATTCGGCGGCGAGGTGATGGCCGAGGCCGTGGAGTCGAACATAGTGCAGGTCTATTTCCTTTTCTGTGCTATAATCATACTGTATCTTGTGGGCATAGCCGACGACCTTGTGGGCGTGAGATATAAGGCCAAATTCGTTGTGCAGATAGTGGCAGCCGCGCTTATCGTGGGCGGAGGGATGTCAATCACTGATTTCTATGGCATATTGTGGCTGCATGAGCTGCCGGTGTGGCTGTCATGGGTGTTCACAGCCTTCATGGTGGTGTTTGTGGTGAATGCCATCAACCTCATCGACGGCATCGACGGCCTTGCCTCAGGATTGAGCGGCATAGCGCTCGTGTTCTATTCCATGGTGTTTTTTGAAGGCGGGAGCTATCTTTATTCAATGCTCGCCATTGCCTCGGCAGGAACGCTTGTGCCGTTCTTCTACTACAACGTGTTTGGAAAAGCCAAGAAACGCAATAAAATTCTCATGGGCGACACAGGCGCCCTGACCACAGGGATGCTGCTTGCATTCTGCGGCATAGCCATAATCTGCACCAAGCCAGGTTTTCAGGAGGTGTGCTATAACCCGGCCATCGTGGCATTGTCGCCTCTGATAGTGCCCTGTTTCGATGTGTGTCGCGTTTATTTTCATCGCGTGAAACGAGGGCGCAACCCCTTTCTTCCCGACAAGGCCCACATTCACCACAAGTTTCTTGCCCTTGGCATGAACCAGACATGGGCTCTTCTCACGATAATAGCCGTGTCGCTGGCATTTACCGGCGTGAATGTGCTGCTCTCCCCTTTCACCGACCCAAATCTCCTCCTCATGGGCGACGTTGTGGTCTGGACTATAGGAAATGTTTTCCTCACGCGGGCCATCCGCGCCAGAGAGACGCGCCTCAACCAGACTCTTTACCAATAATAAATACAGACCCGGGACATCTTTGCCGAGGGCTTGACTATTTTATCGTTTTCAGCACTCATGTCGAGCGCGGTTGCGATTGTATTATTAGCAGCTCTAATTGCTATTTCAAATGTTTATCAAGCCAATAATAGGCTTTCTCTTTAACGCCATTGGGGAAGCTATGACGACCTCCGTTTTCTTCAAATAAAAGGGTCTCAATTTTATTCCCTTTATTCTCTTCGAGATACGCATTTTTGAATATTTCCAATTCGTTTTCTGTAATCTTATCATGTGGATCGGGGGAGCCATCGCCCCATTGATGTGCCCCATGTATAATAAAATATGCGCGAGGCGCAATCTTACCTATGAAATCATGTGTGTCAATACCGAGACGAACACTGTTTGGCATAGCAAAAGATCCAAATAATCTTCCCGGCCGATTATATTCCCAATAACTGTTTATTTCTGATGTGCCACAGTTAGCGACAGAAGCCTTTACCCTTGAATCAAAGAACACAAAGAATGACATTACATTAGCTCCTGCGGAGTGGCCTATGGCACCAATCTTATTTGCATCAACCTCCGGCAATGAAACCAGTATATCAACAGCCCTTGAAAGGTCGTAGGCTTCCTTACCCCAGAAGTTTCTTCCTTCTGAAAGCAATACTCCGTTTCTTTTGAACCAAGAATACATGTCACGTTCATAATCTATTTGTGATAAATCTCCCCAGTCTTGACATGTTTTTCTACGTTCTGCATGATAATACCTATCAGGATATATCACGACATAGCCTCTTTCAAAGAGTTCTTTGCCATAATACATTGTACTGTCTCCCATAATTCCTGCCGGTTCTGACTTGCCGATATGGAAGTTTACGTCATCTTGATGAATTGCTACTATGGCCGGCATTTTACCGTTTTTATTAGTATTGGGGATGAATAAATAAGCGTACCCCCAATCATCCGGAGTTCCGAGAGCGGGATTCCCAGACTCAATAAAATAGCGTATCTTGTAACGTATGCCATCTTCCAACTTGACACTTTCAAGTGTATCTATTTGCAGGGGCTTCCTTTCAGGCATCTGTCCCAAAAGTTCTCTCAGTTTATTTTCGCCTGTGCTTGCATATGCGGCAAATGGCATAAGCATAAAAATGAATAATACAATTCGTAATATCATATTGTTATTGTCTTTGTTGTTAATGAAATTGTTTAGTAGATGACAAAAAATGAACTTTATCGGTTATATGATAAATAAGCAAAGTTTCGGCGATTAAAATATTCTATAAGCAACAGGCGATTACGTTGATAGTCAGCAATATATAAAGGTGTAGAATTTTAAATATTCCACACTTTGATAATCAAGTAGTTATAAATATATCCATATGTAAAGAAATAAGTATTGAGTATCATTAACTTAAGTGAGTGCTCAATGAATTTATCCTTCTCTTGTGCCTCAGTAGCGAAGATTCGTTATTTATGAATTATTACAGTTGAAGAAAATTTGCAAAATTCTTCAACTGCAATAAAACAACATATTCTGCGAGTAAATGCTCCTGAAAAAGATATGTAAATGTGTTGTGGAGTAAGGTTATCTTGTTATGACCTTACGGCAACTGCCGTCGCTGTATACAAATACGTTCAGTCCTTTTACTGGTGAATCCACTGATCTGCCATCAATTGTGAATATGTTGACAAGGCTTTTTTTCGCGCTGTCTGGAATCTCTTCTACTCCGGATACGATAACATCACACATGGCAGCATTTTTGACCTCGCAGTTCATAGCGTCGTCGGAATCATAACAGGAGATAAATGCAATGGCAATAATATTGTCGGTGTCCCAAGAGGAATCTACGTTGAAAAGATACTCATAACTATAGCTGTCGCCATCCCAGTCAATAATATCTCCCCATGTAGAATTTACCTCTCGTCCAACATGCTGATGATAATAATCTCCACCTACCCCGCTCTGATTTTTTGCTTTGATATTATTTTCAACAAGCATCACGGTGATGTGTACATCATCCGGCACATTCATATTGTCTGTGCGTTCTCCTCTTACCGACACATATATTGTCCTGATGTTTTCTTCTGTAACCACAGAAGTCATTTCCATAGACACCATAGCCGGAAATTCAAGGCGGTGGTCTATTGCGGATGCAAGTTCCTCAACGCTTCCGGGACAAAACAATGGGGAAATCTCATTGACAGGAATACGGTCGATCATTGTGGCTGGAGCGTAAGTTGAACCGCCATTATTGTAAAACCATACATATTCATTAGCAAAAGATGTCGACAGGAAATCATTGCCGTATCCTGCGTGATGACACAATGGTATTATACGGGATGAATATTGGGGGTCCTCCATAAGGTCATGTATATATCCGGCTACCCTCGGACAATTTGGACAGTTCTCGGTGGTGAATTCTTCTACCAGAGCCACTCTTGGATAGGCATGGTCAAGCAGTCGGAATTCTGCATTACCAGAATTATCCGAGTAATCTTCGTCTTCTACGCCGTTTATACGCTCTATAATGAACAGGCCGTCAACTTTGTCGGCATAACGTTCAGTGATTGTGGGTGTCATCGAAAAACCTACCTTCCCGACCTCTCCATATGGAATCATACATTCTACAGTTGCTTCGCAGTTCTCTGCCATGCCATCGGCGCTCATAGATATCGTAAGTTCGCGTATGGTCTCTACTCCGAGGTTGCGAACCTCCATTGCCCCCGATAGCATGCCGTCGCTGATAATGAAGAATGGATTGGTAGTGATAGAAACCATTTCTGCGTTATGCTCCGGAAGCCTCTCTCCATAGGCAAGGCCCTCAATGCACAATATGCCTTCCGATGAGAGGTCTTCCCATTCCCCTTTGCCGCATTTAATCCACAACGCGTCTTTCCTTGGAGTTTCAATTATGGATACCGGCCCGCTTTTCTTTTTCTGCACATACGTCATGCCAAGATAGAAACCCTGAGTATTTTCCGCCACATGATAGGGGGTGGCAAGATCTACTTCATTCCAGCCCTGGCTTAAATCTGACATAGGTTTTGAACCATACGCAATATCCTTTTCGTAAAGGCTTTCTCTTACCCAGACATAGACAGTGTCCACGTTGAGCTTAGAGCATAGTGCAACTCTAATTTTTTCGATAGAGCTGCCGGCGACTGTAGAAGCGTAAGAAGAAGGGATATGCAATGCCGCGCTTATCTCCACGTTCTCTCCATCATATTTTATTTTTGATGAATTCCCGTACACTCCGTTGCAATATCCTATAGGGTATCCGGAAACATCATGGGCATTGGCCATTATTGCCACGGCCAATGCCCAGATAATGATGTATATTCTCTTTACCATAAATGAAAGAAATATGTGGATAGTAAGATTACTTCACAATGACTTTCTTAACAGTCCCGTCAACGTCTCTGACAATATTGAGACCTTTTGCCAGACTATTGATACGCACGCCGTTAAGATTATAGTATTCTGTGCTTTCTGGATGCATGGCATTATCTTCCACACCTCGTATGCCGGTGAGAAAATCACTCATCTTCACGCATTCGATAGAATAGACTGTATTCCAGTCGTCGTCAGTCTCCTGATTCACCCAGAACAGATAGTAATTGTTTCCCTCCAAATAAGTCACATAATCGTCGACAGCACATATCTGTCCTACAGGTTTGCACCAGTTTTCGTTGCCGTTTGCATCATAATTCGCGAAATATATCTGCGAGTGAGCCCACCATTGCTCGTCGGCATAACAAACCAGCCATGTATTATCAGGAAGTGAATTCAAAGTCATGGGGCCATAAGTATAGCCGGACTCTGACCCTTTTTCCACAAGCACGAGCCCCTCGTCTCCCCACATGCGTTCTCCGAAGAAGTCGAGTGTCTGTCCCTGTAGCCTTGCCACTCCGCTGCTCATCTGCCATGCACTCATAATTGTCTGTTCTTCAGGATTTACTCCTATTACCGCATAGTTATGGTCATTTACATCATTAGTGGATACATCTACAGAATCTCCGAACACAGCTTCTCCGTCAGCAGAGACATATTGCACCACAGGCATGTGCTGTAACATATTCATGTTTCTTGAGAAACTTACAACGACTCCGCCTTTGCCATCGCTGACCAATTTGTAGGGGTTACGTTCATAGCCGCCGTAAATCTCTTTTGAGACAACAGCCGGAGAATCCCATACCTTCTGAAGATTGCGGTCGAGTCGCATAGCTTCTGTGCCTGCCGATCCGGCGTATACTCCGATAAAATCTGTGCCCTCGCTTGCAATGAGCTGGCCTGCAAATTCTATCGGGCTGACAGCGAACTCTCCATCGCTGTCAAGACGCACGAGTTTAGAAGGCGCGTAATCGTCATTCGGCTGCATGATGGCGTAGAGGTCTTCCCCAAACATATATAAAGTGGCCGGATATTTATACTCGTCACCAAGAAGGAGTCCGTCCTCACCCCAAAGTTGCTCCTGGTCTTGGCTAATCTTATACAATACTGATACATGGCCATCGGCATACTCTGCTTCTTCCTCATAGCGAGCATCAGCCCAAGACACAACGGCGTCGCCTTCCGGAGTGGCCACAAGCCAGTAGTCGGCTGTCCACGATGCGTTGCGCTTTGTCTCAACCACCATGCCGGATTCTCCCCATAGAGGATTCCCTTCTATGTCGAGAAGCTGCATATGCATCTCGTAGCCCCAGCCTGCAGTTCCCGACCATTGAAGCCAGGTAATGAATGTCTTGCCGTCGGCGGTACGTGCGGTCTTCATGCCTGCAATCTCTCCGTCGTGTGCATACAGTTTCTCCGGTTGTTCGGTTGTGCCCCAGCCAGCGTTGGCCAGCATGGGAAATCCCAGAATCATCGTCGCCATGGAAACGACATTTTTCAATAAGTAATCTTTTCTCATAATATTAAGTTTTAAAATGAAATTTTCGTTACAAAATTCGCAAAATAACTGATTTTTTCCAATATTTTTACAGTTACAAAGTCACAACATTAGATAAAATGTCGGCTACATTACCACTACATTTTTTATAACCTACTGATTGAATGGGTTTATGATATATGCCAATTATTCTATAGGTGTCTTGTTCCAGACCTTTTTTCAACTTGCCGCCCGAATAACGTTTTTAATATTGCTTGTTTGATCTGCATCTTTACTTTTCTTATGCGCCGGGTATAAAAAATTGCGATTTTTTAATTCTGCCAGTGTAGAAATCTCAGTATTTATATTTAAATTTGCAATCAAAATAAAAATTTTATAACAATTTTTACAGAGTTGTCATTTACATTTGATTGGATTTCAAAAATACAAAAATTTGAACACTGAAAATATCATTACATATAGACACGGGCTTTGCCGGATTACGGGAATGGTCATTGCAGCGGCTATAGTGGCTGTAGCATTCTTCATGAGCTCATGGCACATCTCATGCAAGCGTCAGGAGGACACTCTCACGGATATTTCCCGACTGGCTGTCTCATATGCTGATAAAATAGCGAGTCCAGACAATTGTTATGATGTGATGCGCGATAGCATATTACATGCATCCGGGGACTCTGCCCGTTACAACAGACTGTGCAGGTTCAGCCGAAGCCTGTTTGAGAACGGCGATCAGCTGTTTGCTTTCAAATATCTTAAAAATTGCATAACGATACTTAATGATAAAAGCTCATTATCTCCAGAGGAATCCAAATATAAGACATATTGTTATCTTCTGCTTGGAGCTGCCGCCGATGAGGTGGGCTTGAGAACAATCAGCCAGGGGTTTTATTTTGAAGGACTGAAAGCTATCGACGAATACGGACTAAGTGAATTTGTCGGAGATTTTAACAACAACATTGGCGTGAGTTTATTCAAGGCAGGAGAATATGACAGAGCCAGAGAGTATTTTGAGAAAGCCATACAGCAGGGTGAGTGCACTGGAAACAAGCATCTCCTGTATATAGTATTCAACAATATGTCGGAATTGGCATCCGAAGCCAATGATAATGACAAGGCTTTATACCTCTCTCTGAAGGCAATCAACTATATCGACTCTAAAAGCTGTAGCCCTGAATACAATTCAATGTTATACACAATAGGGGAGCTCTATAGGAGGAAAGGTGATTATCCGATGGCTTTGACATATATGCGAAGTGCATTAAACAACCAGAGTAAAACCGAAAACAGGATTTACTTGTTTAACACATGCATTGGCATGGCAGATGTTTTCAAAAGCATGGATATGCCCGACTCCGCGCTTAGATATATTGGCATGGCAGAGTCAATGGTGGCAGGGAAGAATAATCCAGAACAAACTCGCACTCTGTTAGAAAAAAAGGCCGAATTGACTTCAGCAAAAGGCGACTTCAGAACTGCATATCAATATGAGAAGGAAATAACAAACTTGAAAGATTCCTTATACAATGAAGAATGTCATGCACGCATGATGGAGGCAAACACCATCTATGACATAGGCCGGGAAACGGAACGCGACAGAGGCGGCATTGAAGACTGGAATCCAACGGCTGTATTTTTCTCCATGGGCTGTATAATGCTGGCATTATTCGCCGCTTTGGTATGGATTGTCATTATGAAAAGAAATAATGACTCTCTTAACCTCCAAAAGAGACAGGCCATATCGGAACAAGCGGCACTAAAGCAACGTCTCCTTGAAAAAGAAATCGAGAAAAGCAACAAAATTCAAGATAATCTTGACCAAAACCATCGCAAGCTTGCATCATTCATCCTAAACCATATACAGACAAATCAGAAGGTGGAACAAGTTGAAATTGGCCTTAAGAGGATGCTTGTCGGGATTTCTCAGCGAGACAAAGAACTAAGAGACAATATAAAAGGCATGATTTCAATGCTTGCCTCAATAAAGACGGAAGCCCAATGGGAGGAATTCCAATATTATTTCAACAAGGTGCATCCTGATTTCTACATCCGGCTCGACACCGCTCATCCGGGTCTTACGCCAAAAGAGAGAAGGCTTTGCGCGCTGATATCATTGAGCCTATCTTCGAAAGAGATTGCAGAGATCACTTTTCGCGAAGTAAGGAGCGTTGAAACTTCCCGTTCGCGCCTTAGAAAGAAACTGGGGCTGGAGAATGATGCTCGTCTATTCGACCATATTATAGGATTCATACGTCAGCAATCTTTACCGCAGGTATAGCGCCGGTATCCATTGTTGCGCGCAATCATGGGATCTCCACCAGCTCCGACTGAATTTTCAATCGGAGCTGGTGTGTAGAGTCAAAACAGTGGTCATGCGTTTTGGAAGGAACCGGAGAGGAGTCAAGAATAAACTTGCATACTTGCAAGGCTCTGAACACGAGGCGAAAGCCGTTGTTTTTCCTTTGAGAAAGAATAAGGGGCCGACTCCGGCGATGTGGCGCGCGATGTGTTGGGCTCTGCCGACATGTCGAACAACAGTGTGGCCCCTCCGGCTATGTCGTCTGACGCAGATAGTTGAGGTCATAATCTTTGCCGTTGAATCTAAGAGATTGTCTAAAAATTTGAGCAAAATAATGTTATAGGGCATAACAAGCCCTCAATCAAGGTGTTGAAGGAGAAAAAGATAAATTTATGCATAAAAAGAATCTCTATCAGACACACTTGACCGAGGGTCAATGGTCTTATATAAACAAAGAATTCCTTGAAAATGATAGCCGCAAGCGCAAATATTCCTTACAATCGGTGCTCGAGGCCATCCTTTATCTTCTGGCCGGCGATTGTCAGTGGTGTAGGCTTCCACACGACTACCCCAAATGGAAGAGCGTCTACTATTACTACCATAAATGGCGAATGGAAGGGCGGGTGGAGCATTTTCTTGAGAAACTCGTCCGGGAAGTACGGCGTAAGCGTGGCTAGACATCAAGTCCAACAGTGGCAGCCATTGACGCACAAAGTGTCAAATGGGGTAGCAGACATGGAGATAACGGTTACGACGGGAACAAGAAAGTCAAAGGTGTCAAAAGAAACATCCTTACTGACCGTAACGGATCTATCCTTGCGAGGAAAGTCTGCAATGCCGGCATACATGACTCAAAAACGGCTCATGAGCTGTGCGGTCAGGCCAATGATATTTGGGAAGACCTTGAAAAATTCCTTTCGGACAGAGGTTGTCGCGGTGATGTCGCAGCCGATATCGAGAAAGATTTCGGCATTGAGCTTGAAGTATCCAACACGCCAAACGGAGTCAAAGGTTTTCTTCCCAAACCTCTGCGATGGGTGGTGGAAAGAACTTTCGCATGGCTTGACTCTTGTTGCAGACTCGCCCGGAACTATGAGATACTGAATGAATCAGCGGAAGAAATGATTGATTTCGCTGCCATAAAAAATCCTAATCAATAAAATTTATACAACCTCTTATGACTATTTTTATTACAGCGAGCAATGTGTTAACAAAAAATTAACATGAATTATAATAAGTTGTTAAAATGAGATTCATTAGCTAATGTCCAATCTCGTCAAAGAAGCAATGTATAATTGTAAAAAATGTGGAGTTCAAGGCTCCTGCACGGAAACCTTGAACTCCACTTCTTGTAAAAATGATAACAAAGAATATTATATCTTGGATGAAGATGAGCGGGGAGGAGTGTCGGGAATACCCTTCTCTTCTATAAATTTTTCAAATTCATGATAGTCTCCCATAAAGAGGTCGAGGTCTACCTTTGTGGAGATTCCGCCCGCGTGGCCGTCTTCTGTGAACTGCCATATTTCAAGGTGTGGCACTCGCGGCTGTGTCGCAGGGTTGTAGCGGGCTATAAAGAAGTCATATTCCTCAAATCCCTTGTCTTTGAGATAGTCGTTGTAGTAGGAGTCGTAGGTGTATAGGATTGGCTTCACTCCGTAGTGCGCCTCTATTGCGACGAGCCATTTGTGGGCATACTCGCAGGCAAGGTCTTTGTTTTTGGCCATCACGCGTTTGTCGAGCTCCATGTCGAGCACAGGCGGGAGGTCGCCCGGTTCAAGCACAGTGTGGTCGATGAAATTCTTGATTTGTCCGTCGATGTCGCTCAGGCGGAGGAAGTGGTAGGCTCCTCTCACAATTCCGCACCGTTTGGCCTCCTCGAAATTGCGCTGATATGTGTCGGCCTGCCAATCGGCTCCTTCCGTAGATTTTACAATAGCGAATAGCACAGGCTGCAGAAATTGCGAAGACTTTCGGTTGGCCTCCACAGTGCCGGCGCTGTCGGCATATAAGGCAAGCTGCTCCCAGTCGATTGTGTACTGATGGTTCGACACGTCTATGCCATAGACAGCCTTTCCCGGGGCATATTTTTGTCCGGGCACCGGCGGCAGCTCCCCGTCTTTCCATTGCCCGAACCCGATTTTTCCTTTAGGCGACACAATTTTCCCCAGTCCGTTTTTCTTACCGTCTTGCCAGAATCCATGATAGCGCACGCCGTTCTTGTAATGGCATGAGCCATATCCCTGTGGAAGATAATTCTTCAGGCCGCCCATATATGTGAACTCCTTGGCCACCACCACGCCTGAATTGAGCTGTCCGTCGTCGCCCCAGATTCCTTCGATAAGTTCGCCGTCGGCAGTGACAAGCGTGCCCTCCCCGAAAGGCTCGCCCATTTTCCAATATCCGGAAAAGATAGAGCCGTCGTCGAGTTCGCGTGTGATGTGTATGTGGCCGGTCTGGTAAAGCACAAAATATGTGAGCGCACACAGGGTGACGCTGAGAGACAGCAGCATGAAGGCAATTCTTGCCTTGTTGTTGCGCTTTTTGGGGATGAAAGGGCGAGAGAACTGAGGGTCTTCAGGAAGAGGAGAGTCGGCCGGATTTATAGGATTCTGAGTGTTTTTCATAATGGTTGCGGATTAAGGATTGAATCAACTTATCGCCATTATTAATTAAGTTGTCACATAATATAAAATGCTTGGCATCCCCATTCAGTTTAACAGACTCCGCAAAATAACTATCGAAACAGTAAGGAAAGAGGCAGAATGGAAAGGGGCATACCAAGTCTTTTTAACTTGATACGCCCCTCACATTGCGAGCGAGCTAAATAGTTTTAATTTTTATCTCACAACATTCGTCTGCTTCCTCAGTGCCTTAGTGATATTGACGGCGGCAAGCGAAGCGTTGCAGGCAAAATCCAGGGCCTTTTCATCGCGAGCATGACAGTCGAGCAGTCCGGTGAACTGATGACCATCTCGGAAACAGAATTCAATCTGGAACCGTGTCCGGTAAATGTCATAGACATCTTTGCCGCAGACAAAAAATAACCGAAGTATTGTTTTTATTGCCGACATAAAAAAAATATGACTATATTTGCGAAATGCTTCCGGATGAATGTGGCCCGTGCATGGCCGGGCTTATGTCCGGACGGCGACAATATGATTTTTTAACCTGAAATAAATACCTAACTGAGATGTTTTCTAAAGATACATACGCAGGTCGCCGCAAGGCCCTCAAGGAGAAGGTGGGCTGCGGATTGCTGCTCTTCCTCGGCAACGATGAGGTGGGCATGAATTATGCCGACAACACTTATCACTTCCGCCAGGATTCTACGTTCCTTTATTATTTCGGCCTCTCTTATGCGGGGCTGAACGCTGTGATTGACATTGACAATGACCGTGAGATAATTTTCGGCGACGAGCTTACAATCGACGACATAGTGTGGATGGGCTCGCAACCGACACTCCATGAGAAGGCCGCTATGGTGGGCGTGGCCGATGTGCGCCCTTCTGCAGATCTTGAGAAATATCTCGCCTCGGCAGGAAAGTGCGGGCAGAATATCGGCTATCTTCCCCCGTATAGAGCCGCACATAGCCTCAAGCTGTTGCGTCTGCTTGGCGTGAAGCCGGGAGACGAGAAACCTTCCATACCTATGATTCGCGCAATCGTGGATATGCGCAATCATAAGACTGCTGAAGAGATTGCAGAAATCGAAAGGGCATGCGACGTTACTGCCGACATGCACATAGCCGCCATACGCATGCTTCGCCCCGGCATGAGGGAATGCGAGGTGAGCGCAAGGATTCAGGAAGTGGCGGAGGCTGCAGGAATGCGCCTGTCATTCCCGACGATTGCCACTGTCAACGGCCAGACTCTTCACAACCATTATCACGGCAACATCGCCAAGTCAGGGCAGATGCTGCTCGTAGACGCCGGAGCTGAAACAGAAATGGGCTATGCCGGCGACATGTCGTCTACAATATGTGTAGACCCCAAGTTCACTGCACGCCAGAAGGAGATTTACGACATACAGGTGGCTTCTCATCTTGCCGCAGTCGGTGCCCTGAAGCCGGGTGTGCCGTTCAAAGATGTTTATGAGCTGTCGTGCCGCGTGGTGTGCGACGGGCTTAAACAGCTTGGAATCATGAAGGGAGACCCGGCAGAGGCTGTGGAGGCCGGCGCTCATGCCATGTTCTATCCTTGCGGGCTCGGCCACATGATGGGCCTTGATGTGCACGACATGGAGAACCTTGGCGAAGTGTGGGTTGGATATAACGGACAGCCTAAGAGCACACAGTTCGGGCGCAAGTCGCTGCGACTTGCCCGTCCGCTGGAGCCGGGATTCGTACACACAATAGAGCCGGGCATCTATTTCATACCCGAACTTATCGACCTCTGGCGCGGACAGCACAAGTTTGAGGATTTCATCAACTATGACGAGGTTGAGAAATGGAAAGACTTCAGCGGGCTCCGCAATGAGGAGGATTATCTCATAACCGAAACCGGAGCGCGACGCCTCGGAAAGAAGATTCCGCTCACCACAGAAGAGGTGGAGGCTATGCGATGACGGGGCGCTTCGCCCCCTCCCCTTCCGGGAGAATGCACCTTGGAAATGTTTTCACCGCTCTGATTTCGTGGCTTTCTGCCAAGAAGTCGGGCGGCAGATGGATACTGCGGGTCGAGGATCTCGACCCGCAGCGTTCTCGTATGGAATATGCCCGGCAGATAGAGGATGACCTTCTCTGGCTCGGGCTTGATTGGGATGAAGGTGGAATAGGCGGCAAAGGGAGCAACGGCCCTTATCTGCAGAGCGAGAGGGGCAATGTGTATGAAGAGGCTCTCCGGAAGCTGACTGAAACAGGGCTTACATATCCATGCTATTGCACGCGGGCTGACATCATGGCCACTCAGGCGCCTCATGAAACCGACGGACGTGTGGTGTATGCCGGAACTTGCCGTCCGCGCAACCTTGGAGAAACAGAGCGCCGCTCTGTCGATGCAATGTCGTCTGCGCGCTCCGGCATGGCAGATGAGACCCGCAGAGAGAGGGCCACAAGGCTTTTCGTGCCGGATGAGGAGATACGGTTCAACGACCGGCTATATGGGGCTCAAAGCGTGAATCTGGCCCGTCATTGCGGCGACTTTGTGCTTCGCCGCGCCGACGGCGCATGGGCATATCAGCTGGCTGTAGTGGTGGATGATGCGCTTATGGGCGTGAAAGAGGTGGTGAGGGGCAGCGATCTTCTTCTCTCTTCCGCCCAGCAGATATATCTTTACAGGCTGCTCGGCCTGGAGCCTCCGGAATTTGCGCATGTCCCCCTCTTGTGCAATTCATCCGGTCAGCGGCTGTCTAAGCGAGACCGGTCTATGAGTATGGAGGAGCTTCGCAAAGACTACACTCCTTCTCATCTCATAGGTTATATGGCTTATGTGGCAGGGATTCTCCCGGAGCCGTTCCCTATATCGGCGGAAGGGCTTCTTCCGTTATTCTCCTGGAGCGCGCTTAGGGATGCTTCTTCAATTAATCTTGACTGAAATGTCTTTCAAAAAATAACGGGAGGCGCATGTCCGTGAAAAGGAATCGCGCCTCCCGGTGTTTTTTCAGCGGGCCGGCAACACTTCATTCCATCACGCCGATAGAGTTCGGATTGATGCCCCATTCGGAGCTCCTTTCCCTCAAAATTCGCATGGCCTGCTCCGCGTCAGGGAGGGGCACTTCATGATGCCCGTTCGGCATTCTGTATTTCAATATCGCGTAGGTTATTCCCATGTCGTTGAGCCACGGGGCCATGTCTTTCCCCTCATGCCCCATTGCCAGCCCGTAATAGCCACCACCGGGACACATCATTATTGCTGTGCCGTTGGGATTTTCGGCGGGATAGACCAATAGTTCCGCTTCCGACACGCCTATCAGAAAATCACCATCAGAACGCATGTCGGCAGAGGAGAGCCTGTTCTCTTTCGGGGCTCCTTCGGGCCACACTTTGATTTCGACAGGAGACGTGGCTCCCGACACGGAGAATACAAATAAGAATGTCAGCGAAAGGAATATATTTTTCATGTTAATCGATTTATGTAAATGTTAAAAACTCAATAGATTGTGTAATAATAACTGACATTTTCAGGCGTGAATTGTGCTGAGGGGTAAGAAAAGCAAACAAAGGGGTATTATAATGCTTTTTTTATCTGTGTTTTGGCATTAATTTTGCAATGATAATAACCGATGGCATAAAGTTGGTTGCCTTGTCTGAAATTTTATCAAAAACACATCCGGCAAAAGTTCGCGGCCAAGCCATCCGGAAGAATCAGAATATCATGAAATCCGGTCTGTTTATTCCGGCAATATAACCTGACATAATAATCATATATCATAATATCATCAACAATGAATAAAGTTTTGTGTATGGCTTTCGGAGTCTCTGCACTATTTTCTCCGTCAATAATTATGGCTGAGACAGTGCATGTGTCAACACCGAAGACATCGTTAGTGCTCGAGGCTACCAACGGCGACCCCCTGAAGTTTGTGTATTACGGCAATGCCCTTACTGCCGTCGACATGGAGAGCCTGAAGGCTGCGGGCATCCCCAATTTTAACGCGTATCCCGTGTATGGCCTCTGGCCTGAAAAGGAGGCCGCTATGAGTGCTGTGCATGCCGACGGAAATATGACCCTTGACATGGCTGTGTCAAGTGTGAAAACACGCAAGGACGCCGACGGCTCTGAAGTGACTACAGTGACCATGACCGACCGTGTATATCCTCTTACAATAGATGTGAACTATCGCACATTCCCCGGAGAAGATGTAATCGAGACCTGGACAGAGACCACCCATAATGAGAAGGGTGACGTCACTCTCAACCGGTTCATGTCGGGCTATCTTCCGGTGCGCCGAAGCGATGTGCATGTGTCGCAGCTTTATGGCTCATGGGCCAACGAGGGTAAACTTGAGGAGGCCCACCTTCCCCACGGCGTGAAGATGATAAAGAATAAAGACGGTGTGCGCAATTCTCACACTTCCCATGGCGAGGTGATGATTTCGCTTGACGGAAAAGGGCGCGAGAATGAAGGGCGAGTTATAGGGGCCGCTCTCTGCTATGGCGGCAACTATAAGTTGATGTTCGACACCGACGACAGCGACTACCATCATTTCTTTGCCGGCATCAATGAAGAAAACTCTGCCTATCACCTGAAGAAAGGGGAGACTTTCGCCACTCCTCCTTTGGCTCTGACATATTCTGAAGAGGGCCTTGGCGGGGCAAGCCGCAATTTCCACAAGTGGGGGCGCGACTATCGCCTGGCTCACGGCAACACTCCAAGAAAGATTCTTCTCAACAGCTGGGAAGGCGTCTATTTCGACATCAACGAGGAGGGAATGAAGCAGATGATGACAGATATCGCCGACATGGGCGGAGAGCTCTTTGTTATGGACGACGGCTGGTTCGGCGTGAAATATCCTCGCAACAACGATTCTACCTCTCTTGGCGACTGGACTGTAGACACCAATAAACTCCCTAACGGCATCAAGGGGCTTTGCGACGCCGCTAAAGAGCGTGGCATAAAATTCGGCATATGGATTGAGCCGGAGATGACCAACTCTGCCTCAGAACTTTATGAGAAACATCCGGAATATGTGATAAAGGCTCCGAAGCGTGATGCCATTGAAGGGCGCGGCGGCACGCAGCTTGTGCTCGACCTTGCCAATCCCAAGGTGCAGGATCTCGTTTTTAATGTGGTTGACACTCTCATGACAAAATATCCTGAGATCGACTATATCAAATGGGATGCCAACGCTCCGATCATGAACCACGGGTCGCAGTATCTCACTGCCGACAATCAGAGCCACTTGTATATTGACTATCATAAGGGCTTCACAGCGGCTGTGGAGAGAATCAGAGAGAAATATCCTGATGTGACCATCCAGGCTTGCGCCAGTGGCGGCGGCAGGGCCAACTGGGGCGTGCTGCCTTATTTCGACGAGTTCTGGGTGAGCGACAACACCGACGCTTTGCAGCGCATATATATGCAGTGGGGCACAAGCTACTTCTTCCCTGCTATTGCCATGGCCTCTCATATATCGGCTTCTCCCAACCATCAGACCAACCGCATAGTTCCTCTGAAATTTCGCACTGACGTGGCCATGAGCGGCCGTCTCGGAATGGAGATTCAGCCGAAAGACATGACTGCCGAGGAGAAGGAGCAGACACGCAAGGCTATCGAAGACTACAAATTGGTGCGCGACGTGGTGCAGCTCGGCGACCTTTATCGCCTTCTCTCTCCTTATGACGGCAAGGGTGCGGCCTCGCTGATGTATGTTGCGCCCGACAAGAATGACGCAGTGTATTATTGGTGGAAGACAGAGCAGTTTGTTAACCAGCAGTTGCCTCGCGTGAAGATGGCCGGCCTCGACCCCGACAAGACATATGTTGTGACAGAGCTCAACCGTGTGGACAATGAGCCCCTCCCCTACGAAGGGAAAGCCTTCACCGGACGCTTCCTGATGTCGAACGGCCTTGAAATGCCTCTGAGCCATAATGTGGACTGGAACAAGCGCAACGACTATGCTTCGCGTGTGCTCCGCCTCACAGCAAAGTGAGAAACAGAGGTCATTCTCCGGAGATTATCACTCTCACCTTTTTAATCTTGGCTCCGTTCATGGCAGTGATTTCAAAAGAGATATTGTTCCACATGAGTTTTTCTCCGGATTGGGGTATGTGGCGCAGCTCTTCAAGGATAAATCCGCCGAGAGTTGAATAGGCTGCGGGATGATACAAGTCCTCCAGTTCAAAGAATTTAAGAAAGTCATAAAACTGAATCTGAGCGTCGACGGCCCATGAGCCGTCGGCCTCATTTTTTATAATGTCGGGAATGAAAGTCTGTTGCGGCATCTCTCCCACAAGGCCGTCGAGTATGTCGCTTGGTGTCACCACTCCGGCCATGTCGCCGAATTCGTCGCAGACAATGGCAAAGTTCACTCTCTTTGCCTTCATGATGTCTAACGCGTCATACACGCTCATGGACTCAGGAAAATATTGAGGCTCCGCCACGACATTTTTCAAAGAGAAATCCTGCCTGTCGATTGTGAATATGAGTCGTTTTAGCGACACCACTCCGGCAATCGCGCCGCGGGGGTTGCCGGCATATACCGGATATACGCTGTGGAGCTCACGGGCAAGCATTTTTCTCACCTCTTTCGCCGTCATGTCAAGAGTGAAGACTGAGACGTCTACTTTCGGTGTCATTATAGACGACACGCGTAGGTCGCCGAGCACAAGGGCTCTCTCCATGATGTCTTGCTCCACCTTCCGGACTTCGCCTGAATCCGTGCCATCCTGGATGAGTGACTTGATTTCCTCTTCAGTCACGCTGTTGTCTTTCTTATCAAGCCCGAAAATCTTTACGATAAGAGATGTAGACGCGGAAAGGAGCCACACTGCAGGGAGTGCTATTTTCGAGAGCAGGAACATGGGCCGCGACAGGATTTTGGCAACCGTGTTGGCTGATGAAAGGCCGATTCGTTTCGGCACCAGTTCGCCGACCACGATAGAAAGATATGTTACTATCGCAACGATTAAGACCTGGCCTGTGATTCGGGCCGTGTGAGGCTGAAGGCCGGTGTGCTGCAGAAGCTTGCCCACATCTTCCGCGAGTGCGGCTCCGGAATAAAGACCGGTTAGAATGCCGATCAGAGTGATTCCTATTTGAATGGTCGACAGGAATTTGTCGGGGTCGTCTGCAAGTTTTAGTGCAGTCGATGCTCCCCTGCTGCCTTGTCTGGCATCAGAGGTTAGGCGTGATTTGCGTGCTGAAATCATGGCTATTTCAGCCATCGAGAACACGCCGTTCAAGAGAATGAGGAGAATGATTATAAGGATATCGTCCATGGCGGAATCGTTGATGCTTAAACAGCCGGCACGGCGCAATTTACCGGGCCGTCTTTTTTAAGTTCAACAACCATTGATATCTAATTGTTTATCCATCGTTTATAAAAATAATTTTGGGATAACAAATAATATCTGTTATTTTGATGCGAGAATATATATATGATAACTTTGAAAAATAAACCAACATCAAAGTTTTCTTAATATATCGTGCAGGGCCGGCATTGCTGACAGCAACATATGTGTGGTGGTGGAAGGTATCGTCTTCCGTTGGCACCGGAATGACAATAAAGCCGGAATGACAATAAAGAGGTGGTCAACAAATGTGGTGAGTGGCGTGTTATATGATAATCTGAACATATTTATGTGAAATTCGCATCAGTTGAATCAATTTATATTAATTATGTCTATGGAAAATAAAATAAAGGAGCATCCTACGGAAGATTACAGAGGATTGACGCTATATCAGATAATGGTTGGCTCGTTTATCCATTCTGAAAACGGTTCGGAAGGCTATAGCGCAATGTGGGGTCCGGACAATGAGACCAAAGACGGAAATCTTCGCGGCGTGATAGAGGCTTTGCCACATGTGGCTTCGCTGGGGGCGAATGCCATATGGCTCACCCCTATTTTCGACAGCACAGGTGCCGAAGGGGGTGAAAAACTGCAGGCGTCGGGCTATTTTGCAAAAGATTATTTTGCAATAGATCCTCATTTCGGCACAGAAGATGATTTGCGTGAGCTTGTGGAAACGGCCCACAAAATGGGCATGTATGTGATTCTCGACGGAGTGTTCGGCCATCATGGAGGGGTAGACAAGGCTTCGCCCGGCGGTAATTTTATCGACAGCTCGGCAACTGTTAATGAGCGCGGGGAAGAAGGGAATGTGAAATTCCCGGAGTCGCTTGAATATTTTAAGGAGGTTGCCACCTATTGGATTGACAAATTTGAGATTGATGGCTGGAGGCTTGACCAGGCTTATCAGTTGTGTCAGAACGGACATAATTATTGGTGCGACATACGCCGGGCTGTGGGCGACTTGTGTGAGCGACGGAGATCGGAAGGGAAAGAGTGGGGAGTGCTCGGATATATGGTGGGCGAAGACTGGTGTGACGCCGAAGGGATAAGCGGCAGGGTATATCGCGACCTGGGGCTCGTGAGCGCTTTTGATTTCGATGGCAAGGAATTGATAAGCGGCCCTATGTCAGACCTCAGCAAAGGTGGGCTTGAGAATGGCTGGGACGATGTCGTGAAGATATATTCCAAGCCAACAGAGAGAGGTTATGCGTCTGACGACGTGTTCCCGAATCTGTTTCTGAGCAATCACGACGGATTCCGGCTGGCAGATCATTTCTATGATCAGGGAGAGGAGATAAACGTCATGACCCGCTATGCCATTCTTGCCGGGTATCCCGGCCCCGTCACAATGTATTATGGCGATGAGTTTGGCGATCTCAGCCGTGATGCCGCAGGCTCGCAGCCTGACAACGCCGCGCGCACCTCCGGCCATATCATGGCCGACAGCGAGCGTGAGGCTCATCTATACAATTATGTTGCAAAGGTCATGAACTTCCGTCATGACAATCCTGCCATGTGGAGAGGGGAACAGGAGTTTAAGCGTTATCGTAACGGAGAGGCAGAGGTGCTTGTAGTGACAAAGACAGACACTGAGTCTGAGAACAAGGTGGTGATGGTGTTTGCTGACAAAGACACTACCGAGATTGTGGATGGGGTGCCTTACCCGGTGGAAGTAAAAGGGTTTGTGCCGGAGCTTATCCGAATTTCCTGAATCTCCTGAGGCGTGATATGCCGGCTTTTCCGAGTATGACTATTGCTGAATATTGTGCGGTTTTAGCAAGCCCGAATAATATGACCCACAATGCGCTTTTTGCCCAGGGGCTTATTGGCAGCAACATCTGAGCGAACGATGCCGCATAAAGCAGCACGCATGCAAGAAGGGTGTATATCCCTGTCTTGAACGATAGTTTTGAGAGCCATTCTTTTATCGACAAGAGGATTGGCTTGAGTCGGTTGGTAATTTGCATTGGACGGGATTTATGTGGGTGGAAAACAGGCGCGAGGTCAATGGGATTCGGGCTTGATAAGCGCGGAGAGATATGCAGTCAGTTCTTCGGCCATTTTTTCAGCTTGCCGTTCAGACGGGTGATAGTCGGCTCCGTAGCCGAGTTCCCCTGTCTGCGGCGACATGTCGAAGCGGTATGTGCTGTTGCATTCGGAGGCAAGACGGTCGAGCACGCCTTTCACGTCTTCCAGTTCCTTCCCTTGCATCATGGAGCCTGTTAGAAGCACAAATTTCGCGTCGGGGTATTTTTCCCTAAGATGTGACAGGAAGTCACGATAATGGCTTTCATAAAGCGAGATGTCATAGTTTCCCTCAGATGTGTCGTTAGTGCCGAGGTTTATGCACACGATGTCGGGCATGAATGCAGAGTGGTTCCATTTGTGGTCGTGATTGTATAGGAGCGTGTAGTCATATTCAAGCGGCATTGTTTTTATGTCACCTTCTCGGGGGCTTCCGAAATTGCGGTAGACGCCTATTCCGGAGCGGGCCACTATGTTGAAATCTGCATTCAATGCGCGTGCCGTGCGATAGGCATATGAGAGGGTGTGATTTTCTGTGTCGTATGAGAAATGGTTTTCCGGGTTGTTGTCTTCAATGCCGTAGCCGCAAGTGATTGAATTGCCTATGAACTCAATTTTCAGGTCCGGTTTTTCTGTGGGGGAAGCCATTTCCCCATCGATTATGAATGAGCGGAACTGTGGGTTGTGCTCATATCCTTCTATGGCATAGGTGATTCTCACATTGTGGAGTGTGTCGGGAAGATTCTCTGCAAGGGTCATAATGGAGTCTGTTGCAGAGAAGGCCGCTTGCCTGTGGATGTCGTTGTCAATTTCGATGACGAACTTGCCGCTTCCGGGTGAGGTCTCCATTTTTAGCGATGTTCCGTTAAAGTTAAAAAGGGCGCTTGTGCCCGGAAATGTAAAGGATCCGCATCCGGAATCGTCCCAAAGGATTCTGCCCATGTAGCGGATGTTTTCGTCAGATGCGGGGATTCTGATTTCTTTTGCGGAAGCGATAAATGGTTGGGAGGCTGCTATGGCAAAGGCTGACAGCAGTTTTAGTGTTGATGTCATTGGTGGTTGAGCAGTTAGGTTTCTATATTAACGGAGGCTTGGACGGGAAATTGCGTTCTCGGGAGCGCAACACTTGGGGAACATAATTCTATTGCAGGCCGAGGCTGCCGGCAAATAGAGGATTCAATCCTTTATTTGCCGGCAAGACACGGCCATTGCCATAGCGCGGCCAAAGTGCTGACCTGGCGTTTGCTAACTGAGCAATGTCATGTGGTAGCCTAGGGTGTTGAGCTCCATGGCAATTCCCATAGTGTAGAGTGTGTGGAGGGCTGAGATATATGCCTGCGATGCCTCTTTGGTGCCCGGCTCAATGCCTGAGTGCTGCAATGCGCTGAGTGTGCGTGCGGCACATTCGCCTACAATCTTGGCTACGGCCTCGCATTCCTCTTTTGAAAGGCCAAGGATGTCTTCCATAACATAATCGTCGAGCGCATCAAAACCTTTGGGCTCGCGCAGGCGGTTGTAGAGTGACGCTCCGTCTTCGGAAGAGTATTTTTCCCAGTCTTTATCCCAGAATGATGCGAGGGCCATCCCCACAAACATTATCCATCCGAGCGATGTGAGCGGATAGCCGCTGAATTCTCTTACTCCGTCGGGGAGATATGCCTTGGCCACAGGCCGCCATAGGTCTTCAAGGTCAGGGCATTCAGGAAGTTTGGCATCTACTTTTCCTTCTGCGATGAGATAGCGGTGCAGGTCTTCGGTTAATTGCTTTTCAAAATTCATAGTTTAAGTGTTTGCTTGTTTATATCTATAACTACAACCAAGGTCTTGTCATTGTTCCGAAATGACAAATTAATTGAGCCGTCATATAACTCCAAGTTCCTGAACCTTAATAAACGCAATAACAATTCAGGAATAGCGAGGAATGGGAATTCAAAAATTTTGAGTAGCTTTGCATATATTAGAGATTAAATAAAGTTAGATGTTACGCACGTGCCATGAATCTCCAGTTGTGAAGTCCGGCGGCAAGATGGAAAATTCTGCTGACGAAGTCATTCTTGCGCAATCGACACTCATCCTTTACAACCC
>Ga0209064_1002080_pt1 | contig 24778 bp, 20 predicted proteins | sample Inofromicrocosms_FD_187498 | JGI IMG/M metagenome (GOLD analysis project Ga0209064, IMG submission 187498) | Mouse cecum microbial communities from Vienna, Austria - Inoculum for glucosamine and mucus D2O microcosms (SPAdes) (version 2) | ecosystem: Host-associated > Mammals > Digestive system >... | reverse complement strand
TGTTGAGGCACTCGTTGAGGCGCTCGTTGATGCACTTACTGAGGCACTAGTTGACGCACTTGTTGACGCACTAGTCGAGGCGCTGGTTGAGGCACTCGTTGATGCACTTGTTGAAGCGCTGGTTGATGCGCTTGTTGACGCACTTGTTGAAGCGCTCGTTGATGCACTTACTGAGGCGCTCGTCGATGCACTCGTTGACGCACTCGTTGAGGCGCTCGTTGACGCACTTGTTGATGCACTTGTTGACGCGCTCGTTGACGCACTGGTTGAGGCACTTGTTGACGCACTAGTCGAGGCACTTACTGAGGCACTCGTTGACGCACTAGTCGAGGCGCTCGTTGAGGCGCTCGTTGACGCACTTGTTGACGCACTTACTGAGGCGCTCGTTGACGCACTCGTGCTTGCGCTCGTCGAGGCGCTCATTGAAGCGCTGGTTGAGGCGCTTGTTGACGCACTCGTTGACGCACTTGTTGAGGCGCTTGTTGACGCACTAGTTGAGGCGCTAGTTGATGCACTAGTCGAGGCACTTACTGAGGCACTCGTTGATGCACTCGTGCTTGCGCTCGTCGATGCACTCGTTGACGCACTTGTTGAGGCACTCGTTGAGGCGCTCGTCGATGCACTCGTTGACGCACTTGTTGACGCACTTGTTGATGCACTTACTGAGGCGCTCGTCGATGCACTTGTTGAGGCACTCGTTGATGCACTGGTTGAGGCGCTGGTTGATGCGCTAGTCGATGCACTTACTGAGGCACTCGTTGATGCACTCGTGCTTGCGCTCGTCGATGCACTCGTTGACGCACTAGTTGAGGCGCTCGTTGACGCACTTGTTGATGCACTTACTGAGGCGCTCGTCGATGCACTTGTTGATGCACTTACTGAGGCGCTCGTCGATCCGCTTACTGAGGCGCTTGTTGACGCACTTGTTGATGCACTTACTGAGGCGCTCGTCGATCCGCTTACTGAGGCGCTCATCGATCCGCTTACTGAGGCGCTCGTCGATCCGCTTACTGACCCACTTATTGATGTAGAATTTGATTTGCTAGTACTATCTTGAATTGATTTAGAAGTACTTGCTAATGTACTTTCTGAATGAGATACACTTTCTGAATGCTCTGTTTCACTCGTATATTCCACCCTAGTAGTACCATTCTGATTAATATCTGCCATTACCGTTTGAACTGGTGCATTGCCATTATTTTGTTCACCAGTAGTGGTACCAACTTTATAAGTTGTGCCATTAACGGTACTTTGATTATTTGCAAAGTAATTTGATGCTTTTGTTATTCCATCATTCGTTACAATCACGTTAGTATTATTAGCGTTTATCGTAACATTAGAAGAATTTGAAGAATAAGTAGTACCAGTGGTTGTATTCAAAATTACATGAGCGGGATCATTAATATTAACAGTATTGCCAGATCCACCGAAGTAGAAGTTTAAGTTGCCAGAAAATGTGGTATTAGTCCCTTGTTCAAAGTTAACAGTGTTATTATCACAACCATCAGCAAAGTAAACATTCGTTCCACTAGTGTGCAAATTGATATGGGAATTTACGCCAGCAGTAAACTTACCTCCCTGATTAGTTAAGGCAATATTACCAACATTATTCCAAATTTGGTTCCCCGGGTAGCTATAAGTATTATTAATTGTTAACGTCGCATTGTTACCAACTATTACCGCATGCTCGCCATTATTAGCTAACATCGCAACATCATACGGGGACATACTATTATTAACAACCAAACTTGCATTGTCATCAATAATCAGGTCGTTTCCAGCATACATCAAGGTACTATAGCCAACAAAATTAGCTGAACTGGTTGAATAAGTGTTGCCATTGTATTGGTACGAGCTAACACCATCAATCGTTGTATGACCTTGAATTTCAAAGGTCTTTAAATTGCCATTGGGAGCAAAAGTATCTGCCATCACTGCTCCCCCACCCGTCGCATGAACATTATCATAAATTAAAGTCTCGGCCCCATCACTAGTAAGGGCAAAACCACCACGGAAATTAGCGGTATAAAGCTTAAGCGATTTGACAGTAGTTGTGGTCTTCGTACCCGCGGTTGTGTTATTTAGCCAAATACAGTTATTGCCTAAGTTGAGGGAATGGCCGGCACCATCAATCGTAAGATCACGAGATGGAATTAGGAGATCACCCATTCCAGACTGACCTAAATCAATGTCAGCTGTTAACTGAATAACACTGATGTTGGAATTATTAAGGGCGTTTTGAAATTCGGTGCTGTCACTTACTTTAGCGGTATTTTCTTCAGTTGCGTTCGTTTGAATAAAGCTAGCATTAAATAATGCAATCGTCCCATTAGTAATATTCTCAGTTGTTGTCCGTAATGAAAGACTTTGGTTTGCAGAAAATACAGTGTTATTAGAAGCTTCATTAGCAACAGATTCAATGCCGCTCTCCGAAGCTAGAGAAGCATTATCACTAGTAAGTGATTCATTCATCCCCGTTGAAACTGATTGTGCACCTGCAGTAGATGCAGTTGAAGAGCTAACAGAATTACTTGTTGTTGACTCACTTGTAGAAGCGTTTGACTGACTGGTTGATGTACTTGTCGATGCATTCGATTCGCTAGTTGATGTACTACTCCCTGAGATTGAAGTACTAGTAGATGTTGGACCAGACTTAACGCTTGACGTACTAGCCGTCGATTCACTCGTGGAAGTCTTCGATTGACTTGTCGATGTACTACCTGATGTCGAAGTAGATGTTGAGCCAGAACCAGAACCAATTACTTGAGAGCTTTGGTCAACTGTTGTCGTTGCCGCATGTGCTTCTGTCGGATTAGTTGCGCCTGTTGCCCCGATCCCAAGCAATGTTGCAACAGTTGCAGCTCCCTTTTTATAGGCATCCCTTGAATCAGAAACATTAGCATTCTTTAAGGAATCTAAATCCTGAAAATTGGTTGGTTTGACTTCCTTTTTTGTTCGAAATGAGAACATCTTAAAGAAACGTGTCAATGCACTAAACCAACCATGTTTGGTTTTATATAGTTTTACCTTACTTTTATCTTCTTGTTCTTTATTGTTCTTCGCCATAGATAAGTCACCTCTCTAAATTATCTACCTATAAACAATTGTCAGCATTCATCAGCATCGATTATACGCCTATTCCTTCTCAATTTCTACTCTCTTTCCAGCAAAAACATTTATCACACTTTCTAAGATTCATCTTTTTCTCAAGTGATCAATTGATAATTTTTATAAATATCAATTGATCAAAAAAGCTTAGGGAGAATTATTGCTGCCCTAAGCTTTTTTCTAGCATTATCGTATAAAATATCCTATTAACATCATTCCGACAACTAAAATTAAAAGTAGAGTCATAAAAACGGAACGAAAGTTAATTGGCTCTTTTTTCTTTTTATATGGTTTTTGTTTTTCTTCTTCCACTTTATCTAACCGTTTCAAAGCATGTTGTTGCACCAGTGATTCGTCGTGCTGGTGACTGTTATCTTTTTCTGTCATGTTGCAAGGCTCCAATCATTCTTTGGTAATCTTGTACACTAACCTCACTAGCTAGTTGACGCTGCGTATCGATAAGCTCTTTCATCAATGCTGGCTTTAGCAAGGCTGCCATAATATGTTTACTCATTTTCTGGACCTCTTTTACTTTAAACACGTTCTGAGGATTAACGAATTGTGGTTCGTGGAGTGTTTCATCAAAACCGACAATCAGCATATTTTGCTCAAAAGCACCACGAACAGCATCTAAAATTTCGTTTTGACGATTAATATCTAAATAAATGTCACAATCCGCAATCAATTGTTTAACCCGTGCTGAACTGACATTAGGATATAGTTCGACATTTTCATATTGTTGATAAGCTAACAATTTACCAGACATTTCAGTAACGGCTGCAATATGAAACTTAATATTAGGCAAACTCTTAATAAGCGTTGATAGTTCAACTATCTCATCTGAATTAGTAAGGATCAAAGCTTGGAGGCGCAGCTGATTAGCCCGTGGATGCGGGTAGATAGTCCCGAGGAAGCCAAAGTCAACGTTATTATTTTTAAGCTTAGCGCCGATTCGTTGCCAATCAGTGTATCGTTGAAAAATAATATGTTTGGTCCGTGTACTATTTTCCATTAAAAATTTCATGTTACCTGGCAATTCATCCCCGATCAGCGGTTCATGCCAAAATAAAGTATCACTACCATCTGCAGGTAAGTTCAGTGAAACACTTAATCCTTGGTTTAAAGTATTATAAAAAATATGATCAAGCTTAAAACGACATGTCTGAAGATAATATTTAACAAGTTCAATTAATGATGGAAAATGATAACCTCCATCAACATCCAAAAAGAAATCACCAGCGATAAGATTCCATTCAAGAAAAACACGGTTCTTTTTATCATAATATTTTCGCCATGCTGGCTGTTCGTTGCGATAATAAGTTTGAGCAAAACGATAACCATAACGATTATAATGGTCAATCCAGCTAACTTTACCATTATTATTCAACCAACGAACTTCTTTTACTTGACGAGTATTATCAGTAGCTTGGTATATAATATCTGCTCGTTTCTTGTCAAGGTCATATATCTGTCCCTGGGCTGCTGTGCTCAAAATTCGCCAGTAAGGAGGTAGGGAAAGATGGTCAAAATATAAGGGCTTTTTGTTTACGTTATAGTTACCCCAATACTTGATCGGTGACTCAACTTCGGGTGGTAAGAATCCATCATCATAAATTACCACCGTTGGGATTTTAATCTGAGCAGTTCGTTGAGAGCGAAGAAAATCAAATGAAGCTTGATCAAAGTTATCAAATAAATTAAGCATGCTGTAACTCTCCTATCAATTGCTGCCATTGTTTAGCAACATTCTTAGTCAAATACGACTCAGCTAATGAATATGATTTTTCATGGAAAGATGTTAAGTCGGCCTCAGTAAAGTTTTTAATAATAGCATCAGCTAGTAATTGTTCTTTACGTGAATTACCCCAATCTTCAGTATATGGCAATAAATAACCATTTTGTTGATCTACAATGAAAGTCTGATTACCATAGGGAACATCAAAACCAATCATCGATAAACCTGAACCCACTGCTTCCATTAAGCTTAACCCAAAACCTTCACTAGTTGAGCCCGCAATATATGTTTCATACTTTTGATAAACATCCTTTAGATCATGTTGCCCCATTAATTTAATATAGGAATCAGCATTATTTTTTGTAATCAAATCTTGCAACCGGCTCCGTTCACCACCCTCACCGTAAATATCCAAGGTTAGGTCCGAAACTATTTTATGTGCCGCAACAGTTGCTTCAATAACCCAATCAATATGTTTTTCGTTGGCTAATCGAGAAGCAGTAATTAAAGAATGTGTTCTGCGGGTCTCTTTTGGCTTTACCAAGTGTTCCAAACTACCAACCGGAATAGTATTAATTTGTGGTTTAGCATGGTTAAAATGTTTTTGCTGACTAGCTAGCAAGTCACGTTGTCGATCCGTCGCAACGACATAAGCAGCTACATCTTGATAATGCATGAATTGATATTCATAAAAATTATTCCATAATACTTGGTGATCATTTGTATAATGCTTGTCATAGTGGTCAGCATGAACAGGGATAACCAGTTTTGCTGGTAAATGATGTTCAAAAATCAATTGACCATTAACTAACTGCTTATCTTCATCCATTCGATCAAGAATAATTATATCATCAGCTTTAAAATTCAATTTCCGAAGCATTTCACGATAAAGACCAGTTTTTGAATAATAGTTTTGATCAGAAAATTCAAATACTTCATGCCCGTCCCCATCTAAGTGTTGAGTATACGCAATCGTCCCATCTTCATTATAAAATTCCCGAAAAACAACGTGATTATCATGAGCATCCCCACTATAATATTCCGTTGCATATTTCGTATATGAATAGAAATCACGTTTAATTAGTTGATTGTTAACGACATAAGTAATCTGGTCAATTGTCTTTTTCTCTCGATTGTTATATCGTGGCACAATCGTTAATTTTTCTTCTTCAGATTTGTATTGTAACTCTTTCGTGCCATTATCGGGCTGAAGGATAAAATTTCGTTCCTCAAGTTGATTTTGCTTAACAAAAGTATCGAGTAAAAAGGTTGATGGAGCAATTTTAATATCAGTAAAAAAGTTGTAAAGCCAGATAATCTGATCAGCATTAAAACCCAGATTAGCAGTTAAATCAGCAATGTTATTCCCTAAAATCAAGTCCGAAAAAACAAATTTTGCTGAAATGTTAAGATTACGAAATGCTTGTGCACGATATGACTGAGCATACTCGACACCACTACTGGCCCAGCCAATTCCTAAATTAATATTATATACAGTCATACTTTCCTCCATCATTAATTAAAATGAACAATTAAATTATTATCTTTATTTAATCTAATAGTACTTAGCATTAAATTATCAACTACTTTTTTGGCGACAGTATCAAACATTTTTTCAAATGCTTGATAAGCTTTTTCTTGGTACATAAACTTAGGATCCCGTTGTGCTGTTGTCCATGGCTGAACGATAACTGATAGTTTCGATAAATAAGCCATCTGGTCAGTCCAGCTACTATCAAGCGCATTTAATAAAGCTGAACGATAAAACTGATTTAGTTGTTCACTATTGATTAATACTTTAGCTTTCTGTTCTAGCTCTTTTTGACAAAATTGCTCTAAATATTTTTGTATTTTTTTGGGGGTTAATTCTAAATTATCCGGCAAATCCACAACATCATAAGTAAAATGTTGATTCATTAAATGTCGTAATTCTAGGGCACTCCATTCTGCTTTTTTATCAAGGTAAAGAGAAATCCCTCTGCTTAACCATTTTCCAACTTCTGTTTCTAAATGTGCGGTTCTCATTAACTGGTCACGCCGATCATAAAGATACTTACGCTGAATTTTTAATGCAATTTCATTCTTATTGACATTGCTGCGTGCCATTTGCTGATTAGCGGCTACACGATCATTAAGCATTGCTATACTCATTTTTAAACGTGGACTACGTAACTGTTTATCGGTCTTTTTCTTTCGTAATTGACGATAATAATTTTTGAACCGTTTGGTACTGTTCTTAGCAAGGTAGCTATCTTCTAGAGAGATATAAAATTTACTTGTACCCGGATCACCTTGCCGACCAGCACGTCCAGCCAACTGCATCTTTACTCGCGCTGGTAGCATTTCTGTCCCAATTACGGCAAGACCACCTAATTTTTTCACATCTTCACCAAGTTTAATGTCTGTTCCACGACCAGCCATGTTGGTAGCAACAGTCACCGCCCCTTTTTGTCCAGCATCTTTTACAATATCAGCTTCTCGAGCGACATTAAACGCATTTAAAACATTATGAGAGATACCACGGTCTAATAATAATTCAGAAATTATTTCTGAATTTTCTACCGAACCAGCCACTAATAAAACTGGACGCCCTGCCTTATGAAGCTCAATTGTCTCATCAAGGGCATGAATTAGCTTTTGACGAGTTGTTAAATAAATTTGCTCTGGATAATCTCTACGAATTACCTTTTTCCGAGTCGGAATTTGGATAACTCGCATCTTATATACTTCAAAGAATTCATGTTCATCACTTTTGGCCGTTCCACTCATTCCGGCGATTTTATTAAACAAACCAAACAGACTAGGGAAAGTAATCGAAGCTGCAACTTGTTGGTTAGGCGTAAGGTCAACGTGTTCTTTTGCTTCAATTGCTTGATGCAACCCTGTACTGACCTTTACTCCTTTTTTCAGTCGCCCATTTGTCTCATCAAGTAAAACAACTTTCCCTTCACTAACTAAATAATCATGACCATTTTCCATAATAAAGTGAGCTCGTAAGGCAAGGATAATATGACGATAAATTTCTCGATATTTGCTTATAAAAAGATCTGGTATACGGAAAAAACGTTCTGCACGTTGTATTCCGTGAAGAGTCAGCCATACCGCATCATGATCTTCATTCAATTTATAGTCAATTTTAGGCTGTAAAATATGAATAAAAGCATCCGCTAACTGATATAAATTTGATTGAACCATTGGCGTACTTGAAACCACAAAAGGCGACGTCGCTTCATCAAGTAAAATTGCGTCAACTTCATCAATGATTACATAGTTAAATGACCGTAAATATTGGTCATCACGCCGGGTGGCAAGGTTATTAAACAAGTAGTCAAAAGCTAAACTACTAGCAGTTGTATAAGTAATATCTGCATTATACCAATTCCGCTTAACTTCCGGCGTTGTCTTCTTTTCTTGATCATCGGTCTCAAAGCCGAGACTAACCGTTAAGCCTAACCATTCATAGACTGGCTGTAATTGCTCTTTATCACGTTGAGCTAAGTAGTTATTTGGCGTTAATAAAAAAGCTCCCTTTCCGGTTAAAGCATTCAAATACAAAGGCATCGTTGCTGTTAGAGTCTTTCCTTCCCCCGTTTTCATTTCCGCAATATTACCTTGATTTAAGACAATTGCCCCCATAACTTGAACATCATATGGAAACATTCCTAAAATCCGGTAGTCCGCTTCCCGAATGGTCGCAAATGCCCGTGGTAAGATATCATCAACTGTTTTACCATTAGCTAATTCTTTTTTTAATAGAACAGTTTGATGTTTAAGCTCTTCATCGCTCATCCCTCGCATTTCAGCAGTTAATGCATTTACTTTAGCAAGGGTATGTTTTACTTTTTGTAACCTAAAATTGGGGTACGTCATATCTTATCCCTCTTTTGAATTTATTTCTTGAATGACCGAAAAGATAATTGGCCAGTCTGGATTAACCAATACTGGTGAACTCCAAGTAGTAGCTGGCATTAATGGATAAATCACATCGGCAATTTGCAATTGCGGGTCAGTCTGATTAGTAACGATTGCATTGATGGTGGAAAGCTCCATCTTTAACTCCAATACTACTTGATCTAACTTCGGATTAGTACTAATCACATTGGCATCATAGATTCGATTCGAAATCAACCATTGCTTTAAAATCGCTACTACATCAGCTGATGATTGCCATGCAACACTAATTGGCTGCATTTTATAATCTTCATACTTTTTTAAATCTGGATATGTCTTGCGAACCCTTTTATTGTCAGCGATTAAAAGCAAATTAAGCTTTCCCTTTACATCTTCATTTATTGGCTCGTGAAACCAAATATCCTCATGAACGCTGACTGGAAGATCGGCATCACAAATTTCAAACCGTTGGAAAGTTAAATCAGTAAGTCCATTATTAATCAATTCTAGTCGATACTGCACAGCTTCTGAGGGATAAACAAATTCAATTGACCGTTGCTGAAATTCGACATGATTAATTTCGTGTTCTTGCGCGTCAAAAAAGGTTAACCGAATAATTAATGAATAAATCGGTTCTGCCTTTGCATTTACACTTAAGCGGTATTTATGATTATTGCGGAGAATTGGTAATTGCGGGACCAATTTAGTTGCCTGGTATGAATTTACAGAATTCCAACTCATAATTGTTTTTCCCGGTGCCATTAGTGAGTTATGGAATGATACACTGTAATCTGGATTAATTCTAATATTTGATCCTGCAGAATAAGCATTTGTTGGTTCCCAATAGCCTTGATTAACAAAATATTGCATTTTTATTCTCCTCGTCCAAAAGCGTTATTTATTTCCGCAAGACGACTAACAAACCATTGAACAACTGCATTATTATCATTATGCCGTCCTGGAAAGCCCTTGCTAACAAACAATCGTGCGTTTTGAATGGCCGCGTTTTCCTGCATTCTTTTTATTGCCAAATTATCATAATCATCATTTTTCATATACCCAACATATATTCGTGTCTTAGTTAAGTCAGTTTGATTCATTAACTCCCAAAACTTTGTATCTAATTGCTTAAGTTGCTCAGAGGTTAAAGACGATACCAATTGGCGATCGATATCGAAGATTGTATCGAATTCATCTGGTCGTTCTAGACGGGCTCGTAAAGCAACTTGCCCTAAATTAACAGTTGGTTTGGCAACGTTAATTGCATAAGGAGATAATTGAGCTCCAAGTTTAATTGCTGGATATGTCCCCATTGAAATCCCATTCAATACTAATTGTTGCCGACTAAAGCCTAGTTTTCTCAACGTTTCACTAATTGTGTCTTTGATTTGACCTTCAATCGCCGCACCCGTATAAAACTGCCCCACTACCAAGCGCGGATCCGTAAACAGTAAAGCTGGCGTATGATTACGCCTAAATAGAGGATATGCTTCAAATCCCTCTAAACTACGTGCTCCAGAAAAATAAACATGTAATGGCGGCCGTAAATCACCAGGATTAAAGTAATATGCAATATCTTCGCCAGTTATCGGATCAACAAGACGTTTCCCCCCTGTAAGGAATTCACCATAATCTCTTCGCGACCAACGGGCATGCAAAACACCTAATGTTAAGTCTCCTTTTCCAAGCACCTCAACACTAACGTTAGCATATCGTGGAACATCTTCTAGTTTAATTGGTAGTTCTTGTTCTTCATTGTTTTTCGAAAAATTAAGGAAATACTGGTCCTTAAAACTACCATCTCCTCCAGCAGACTGAATAAAAACTCGTAAACGTATTTTAATATTAGCCTTTTGATCATATTCAAGATTAAATTTAAGCAACCGTTGAGGGTCAATATAAATATTTTGCTGATAGCTACCTAAATTAGTCCATTCATCCGCTTCAATTTTCATTTTAAGATGACCATCATCCGTAAATGTTCCTACTGAATTATTTAATAATAATTTAGTAGGTGCAAATCGTACACCAGATTGACCATGAAAGAATCTGATTGGCATTTGATCAATTATCTCTTGAGGTTCTTCAACAATCTGACGAGCTTCTTGACATTTAATAAAATTTAAACCGGCTTCACTAAGGTCTTTTTCAGCAAATGGAGAGTACAAAACACAATAAGGAGGAACTTGCCATTGAAGTTTACTCCACAAATCATCTTCTAATTGGACGCCTTCTGTAATTATTACTAAATCAAATTGTTTTATTCCCACCTGAGGATAGGTATTATAAGTCCATGTTATTCCATTTGGAATTTTGTATTTATCTGCCCAGTTTTGTGCGCCTAACTGTAAGACATTCATGAAGATTCACCTCACTTTGTTAAAACTTTTTCCCACTTCTTTTGTAATTCTGCCGCTGATAATTGATTCATCAATTGAACATTATAAATGAGGGCTTCATTCCAATGCTTAAGGTTACCTAAATAATAGTCTAATCCCTTATTAATATCAGAAAGTTGTGGACAAATTAAACCATTTTGATAGTTTTTAATTTGGCTATTTGGTTGCCGATATATTTGTGGAATACCTGTGCTAATAGCCGAAATCTGTAAGAACTCGTCCAATTGATTTCCCCAGTCAATTAAGATCCGTAACGAGTCTAATTGTCGCCCAGCTTCAGCAGGAGTACTAATTCTTTTTATATCAATAGTTAGTTTAGGAATATCCATTTGCTTCGTTAAAATTTCTTCAACTTCATTTTGTTCCTCACTAGCTAAGACAAATTCACCTTGATGTTTTTCTTTCAAGTTTTCAAGAGCTTGTTGAGATTGCTGCAATTTTTCAGTGCTATAACTCATTAGCGTCAATGCTGTCGTTTTAGGATTCTTTAGCAATCGCTGATAAAGCAATTCCAATACTTTATCCACCTCATCCTTGGTCATTGACTCAATAAAAAGCCCTATTTGCTCTTGATCTGAGCGTTGACTATGACCTAAATTAAAACGGGACTGAAACAGGGGAATTATTGTTGCATCTATATTAGTTTGTTTTTTTACATTATTCTTTGTTTCATTATTATCCGCAACCAAATTTAATTGTTGGCTTTTAAGTTCATCAAGACTTTCATAATACCTATGCCAACGACTCAAAGAAAAGCTGGGCTGATAAGGCAGATAAGTTTTTTGGTCGATCACTGCCTGATCATCCAGCGTGACAATTAAATTGTCTTGGTTCATATCAAATTTACTTAATATATGCTTAGTAATAATTTCCGTGAGTAAATCATTTAAATGCTCATAATGTAAATGATCAGTTAATCCTGAAAAGCGCTTATTAATTTCGACTTGATCGGATTTTATATCATGTTTAAATCGCCAATAACCCTGTTCATCATAATAAATATGTTGATAAACTTGTTCATTTTCAAATAGTTCTTCTCGTGAAATAAAGCCACGACTATCAAGTAGCAAGCGCCGGCTTATCTTATCCTTTTCCAGATAGTCCACCCAAAGGATTTTACCTTGTGTATCAAAAGTCACTTTAGCATAAGGATTTTCTTTGACCATCACGATTACTCGAAAGTTTGTAAAATCATAGTAAGCGCCAGTTGGCCAATTAAAATCACGGTAATCAATAATTTGACTATCAACATGGTGAATTCCCTGTAGATAATCAAAAGTACTAAAGATTTGCGTTGGTGAGATCGTTAGTTGATTTAATTTTGTCGATAATTGTGGTTGATAATCAGTGATGATTAGTGAAAAGGGCTTTTGATTTGTTTGAAATACTTTGATATGACTAACTGCATCATCAAATTCAAGTTTAGGGATGGTATAAGCCCAATCTTCTGACAACTCATGCCAAGCAGGAACTAAATAATCCATAATCACTCATCCTTCATTAAATGTGCGTATCTTAATGGGAACAATAACATTAATAATTGATCTTTTATTCCCTGCATAAACATTACAATCATAATCATATTCATTGGTATGATGGCTAATCCAGCAAATTTACCCAAAATTTGGCTTCCTAATAAGCCAAAACTCAACTGAATTGCATTTAGCACTGCCCCAATAAAAGATACGTGCAAAACAACTTGTTGCAAATATTTTTTCGTTGGTTCACCTGGACGAATACCGATTATATAATTATTATTATGTAACATTGTCTTCGCCTGTTCCTTAGGATCAAACTGAACAAAAGTAAAGAAGTAAAACAAAACAAAAGCTAATCCACCACTTACTGCCATATTAAAATAGGGATTAGCCCAAATGGACCGTGGTCCTAAAACATTTATTAATAGTGTGGGCACCATTAACAATGACATTCCGACCATATAAGTCATCATTGCCCCCATATTGAGTCCTAGTGGAAGAATAATCGGCTTATCATGACTGCTCATCATTGTATTAACTATTTTAATTGGGTAATAAGCTCGATTAAAAGCAATCCAAAATACTAAAATAATACAACCAACTATTCCTGCTAATACCACCATGATTATGCCATATCTTTGCTGAGACAAAAGTTTAACCGAACGTATGAGACTTGGAAACGATCCAGAAATTATATTAAACAAAATAATTGTTATCGTTCCACCAATCCCAAATTTCATATTTATATTACCTAACCAAACTACAAAAAGGCTACCGGCAGTTAAAATGAGAGTAACTGCTAAACTATCTAATAAGGTTTTAGTAATATGTAGCCCTAAAGTAATCGCTAATGATTGGATAACAGCTAAAATCAGTGTTAACCATTGCTGGAATCTCATTACTTGATTCGTTGAAAGCGTATCAAAATAAAAAAGCCGTAGCATCATTAGAAGTTGAACAATCATCATCGCAATCATTAAAGGATTTAGCCCAACCATGAATAATGATAGTCGCTGAAGGTTACTCCCACTCATAAAACTCATAATTCCAACAGAACTATTCGCTAAGACTTCTCTATATATTGATGAAATGCTTGTTAACGGCACTGGAATAGTACAGCCAAGCATATAAATAATAAGGATAAGAAGGGTTATCCCTACTCGTTTCAATAAGTTGCTTGATTGCGTTTGTTGTGTCACGTTTTTTCCCTCATTACTTTAAAATTATCGACAATGTAATTTGAAAATGGCTTCAGTTAATGCTCTATTAGTAAAGAAACCACCACGAATTAATTCGGCAAAATCATTAACTCGTTTTATCATTTTATTATAGTCTTGATCGTTTAAATTTTGTACTATTTCAACAGCCTCATCAAGACTGGAAACTACAATACCTACTCCCTCATGTTGAACCAACTTACTTTGAGCAGCGTTTTTATTAATAATTACTGGAATCCCGGCGGCTAAATATGTACTTAGTTTATACGAAACGTTCATCTTCATATATTGAGCCCAATAAGGATTTGCTTCCCACAAAAGGCCAAATCCACCAGAAATACGAAGTTTGCTAAGAAGGTTCCTATCTGTTTGCCACCCCATTGAAACTATATTTTGGTTATCAATCCATGTTTTTTTGTCAGAGAAGACATGAAGGGGAGTCCCTGAAAAATTCCAATGATTTACAAATTTAAACTTTGAAGGATCTCCAGCAAAATTAATTACTTTTTCATTAGTCTCTGCGAGAGGAAAAAATCCAACATCAGCAATATGATCCCACATTTCTTGTAAAACAATATTATTAACTGTCAAACCATTTTCTTTCAAGAAATCTGCCATTTCTTGGGTAGGAACGATAAGAACATCTGCACGGTTATAATAATCAATAAATTGGGGTAACAGGTAACGATTAGTTGGGAACATTAAAGGTACTACATCATGAATAAAGATAATTTTTTTAACTTGATATGCACTTAAATGATCAATAAATTTTATATCCCAATCAATGGTATTCCAGCTTGGAGATTGAAAAATAACAGTATCGCCAAACGCCACTGAAGCAATAATCCCGTCAAACCGTGCTTGCAAATGTTCAAAAGATTCTTGTGAACTATCATAATGATATATTCCCAATTCCTTAAAACCTAACTGATCACAAGCAATTTTAGTTGTTTGATTTTGAGCAATTTGCGCTGTACTTTTATAGCTAAATCCGTAAAGATTTGTAATATGAACTGTCACTATAATTCCTCCAAGGTACTAATACTATTTATAATTAGATATCACAAAATTTATAAGAAACAATTTTAGGTTAACTCGTATTCTACCTCTAACAATTACTGGATAAATTTTAATCATTAAATATTTTATTTATAGCTTTTACCATTCCGTGAATATCATTATCCGCAAAGACATGATAATTTTGGTGATTATTTGGTCGAGCAACACTAGCAAAACTGAAAATTGGCTTTCCAAGATAACTAAACTTATCTGAAAATCCTCCTTCTTTAAGGCTATTAATATCTAAGTAAAGATCACATTTTCGAACTAACTGTTGTACCCTACCCTCTGATACCCGTGAATAAAGACGCACATTAGGATATTCAAGTAATGATATTAATTTTGATGACATGGGAACCCAAGCAGCAATATTAAAGGTATACTCTGGTAATTGTTTAATTAACGACTTAATATTAAACAAATCATCTGTAGGTGTAAAAGTAAAAAACTCACCCTTGCTTTTAGGCCTAACTGGTTCTAATAGACGACGTGATAAAACATTTTCCCATGACAAATTTCTATATTGCCACCAAATATCACGCATTAAACCTCCAGAAGTAAGACTCCACGGCTTATCTCCCCCAGCATAATGAATGATTTTGGGATTAGTTACATTATTCAACCGAACCACATGTTTTTCTCTTAAGTCTTTATAATTATAGGTAAGATATTGTTCTCCACTAATCATATAATTATATTGATTAGAAAGCTTAAGATAAGTATCACCAAACACAATATTTAGTGCTGTTTGATCTGCTTGAGCATTTTCTTTATTCTGACTCACATTAAATAATTGCTTTACTTTATGCGGATTATGATGAAATAATTGATTATTTATCAACATAACCCCAGCATTAAATCCTCTTAAAGGATCAGGAGTTGCTGCAACATAGTGATCTTTTAATGGAATATTAAACAACGAATCTAACTTATCATTTACAATGATATCACTATCAAGATACAAAACTTTATTTTCAGGAATAAGTTGTGGTATTAGTAATCGAGCATATGTCATATAACTCACGTAAGAATAAGGAGTTGCTAAGCACTTAAATATGCTTTCATCAATTTTTTATCAAAAATACTATTGTTAGTTAAATAGAGATTTCGTCTAATATGGTTAAACCACTCTTGCGGAATATCACTATTAATTATATATATCTTCGTATTACGATTATGATAAAAAATTGACTTAATTGCTGTTTCCAATTGCTCTAGATAATTAACATCTGATGCCATTGCAATTATTTTACTGTTCTCCATAATTATCACCCTTATAATCTTTAAAACTATATATCATGGATGAAGCAATGCAATTAACTTCACCCATTAACACAATTAATTTTATCACAAGAAAAGTAAATCAAAAATGGAATAATAATACAAGATCTACTAAAGAGGCTAGGAATTAACTATTAATTCTTGATTCTCTAACAGTAAAATCCGGACTATGATTTTTGATCGATCCAAAAATCGTAGTCCGGATTTTAAATTATTTATGAAATTAGTCTCCAATCGACTAATTGATTGGCCAAATTTCGTTAGATTTAATGCCATCAGGGCTAGCCCCATGTCATTTTCCACAGCCCGTTGGCCACGGAGATGAGTTCGGCGTATGCCAAAATCCCTCTTCATGTGACCAAAGACTGGCTCAACGTCGAACTTTCGTCGACGATAAATTGCCTTTCCTTCGTCACTTGAGAGGGCATCTTTAACTTTAGCTTTATAATATAATTTGACTGATAGTTGATGTTTACCAGCACGATAGATTTTAAAGTCGCGCTTAAAACCATACTTATCAGTGGACTTACTGTAGCGATAAAAACTAAAGCGAACTCCTAAATGATCGATGTAGTAATCATCCTCGGCATTATACTGCTAATTTTGTAATTTAGTTGGATCGTTTTTAAATTTACGTTTCTGTTCCTTTTGATAGGTGGTGTATGGAATAACCGGCTGCTTTTCAAACCGATCAAGAATCATTGTGTAATGGTACTCACTACCATAGCCTGCATGTTCAAAGAAATCTAAAGCATGAAACTGGGTAAGGAATGGCACTAAGGTCCCGGTGTCAGTTGGATTTGAAAACAGCCCGTAATCAAGGATAAATTGCTTATGGGTAGCGATTTGCAGGTTATAGCCGGGCTTTAACTCCCGATTCATCATCGGATCTTCCTTCATACACATGAAGGTCGCATCGTGGTCAGTTTTGGAATAGCTATTACGACCTTGGAAGATGTTTTCAGCACGTTCATACTTTTTGACACGCGGAATTAGGTCGTTGCTTAATTGGTGACGAAGCTTTTTTAGAAAACGACGGCGCCGTTTTCTAACTGAACCACCTTTGATGATTTTTGGTTCTTGCTTAATCTTTTCATCTAACTTAGTGATTTTCTCCGCCAGTTCTTGTTCCATTACTTCCATGCCTTCGGCGGAAGTAACCAGCTCCGGTGCCATTTCTTGCACCACTTGCTTTTCTACTAGTTCCTCATAAAGCTTACTTGTCTTTTCTCTTAACTTAGCATGATACTTTTCAACTGCCCGTCGCCAAGTAAATGAATATTTATTGGCATCAGCTTCTACCTTGGTCCCATCGATAAAAATTGCATCATTTTGAATTAGTCCGTGATCTTTCAAAGCCACGGTAAAGTAGACAAAGGCATGTTTAATTAGCTTACTAGCGTGCTGACTGCGGCGAAAGTTATTGATGGTATGGTAGCTATAAGTATAATCATGAGCTAACCAACGCATTGGCAGGTTCTCATCCAACATCATTTCAATCTTTCTTCCAGAATAAGTTTGACGTGCGTAGGCAAACAAGAGAATCTTAAGCATAATTGCTGGATGCGATGAAGGGCGGCCAGTAGCCGCTCCTGAATCTTCTAATAGCACATCTTGTGGAATCGAGTCGACAAAATCACTAATTAGTCGCGCAATATGATTTTGTGGTAAATCATAGTTATAGTTTAGTACGAATTCGGTTTGTCCTATGGTATAATTTTGATACATGGAAATCGCTCCTTTTGGTTGTTTTATGGTAATTACAGCATATCAGGAACGATTTCCTGTGTACATAAAAACCGGATGATGAATTGTTCAAAAAATTTATCATCCGGTTTTTATTTTGGACTAGGAGTTTTTTCCCAGCCTCTTTTTGCTACTCAAATTTTTTACTTTAATACCAGTTCCGCTTTACAAAATTTTCTCATATTGTTCCAATCAATTTCGTAGCCTAGTCCGGGACGATGAGGAACATTGACGTAAGTTCCATCCACCTCAACTACTGGTTTGATAATATCTTGATTATAATAACGAGTTGAGGCAGCGATATCATTAGGAAGTGTATATCCTTGGAGAGTAGCAATTGCAATATTTTCCGCTCTTGCCACTCCAGAATCTAACATCCCGCCACACCAGCATTGAATACCATGCTTACTTGCATATTCCTGAATTTGTTTTGCTACTCCTAATCCGCCAACCCGAGCAACTTTAATATTAATAATACGACCACTACCTAATCGAATCATTTGCTTAGCATCAGCTAACGAAAGGATACTTTCATCCAGACAAATCGCTGTCTTTAATTTGGATTGGAGTTGTGCATGATCGACTAAATCGCCTGGTTCCAACGGCTGTTCAATCATGATTAACCCCAACTCATCAAGCCGTTGTAACATCGGCAAATCTTTTAAGTGGTATGCCGAATTGGCATCAGCCATCAGTATTGCTTCTGGGAACTCGTTCCGGACAGCTTTAATAAACTGATAATCAGCTCCCGGTTTTATTTTCATTTTTATTCGCCGATAACCATCATTGAGATAGCTGCGAACCGTTTCAACTAATTTCTCTGGTGAGGATTGAACACCAATACTAACCCCAACTTCAACTTTTTGTTTGTCTCCGCCTAGTGCTTTTGCTAATGGAAGCTGAAGCTGCTTAGCATATAAATCCCAGAGTGCACAATTTACACATGCTTTGCTCATATTATTTCGCCGAATATGACTAAATAGTTGATAAATATCATCTGGATGATTAATGTCATGGCCAACAACTTTGGGTAATAATTGTTCTTTTAATAGTTCCCATGCTCCTGAGCGAAATTCTTCATTATAAAATGGAACATCAAAAGCTGAACACTCTGAATATCCACAATTACTATTCTGATCCGTCAACTCTAAGATAATCGTGCGCTTATACTTAATTACACCGAAGCTAACCTCAAAAGCGTTCCTTAAGGGTAAATCAATTTTAAATAATCGTGCCTTTTCAATTTTCATCTCATCACTTTCTCCCTACTAATTTACTTTTTTACCATGGATAGTTAATGAAGCAACAAATGCCAGTAATGCAAAGAATGTTAATACCAAGAAGGCTGCAGTATAGCTATGAGTACCTTGGATAACAAGGCCAATTAGAATTGGTGCTAAGAAGCCCGCGAGTTGCCCACCAAAATTAACTACCCCAATTGACGCCCCGTAATTTGTTTTTGCAACTAATTGTGCCACAAAAGCATAGGAGGCAGCGAAACCAATTGATTTAGTAAAATAGGCTAATACTTCAAAGGTAATCACCCCGGTCAAACTTAGTGAATGAAACATTCCATACATGAATACCATAGTTACTAGAGCTGAAAGGGAAATTAGCCATTTCTCGTGACCGGTAAAGAACTTAACCATAATGAATCCGGCGATAAATGATCCGAGCCCTGCCGTAATGGAAGGAAGGGGAACTAACCAAGCAATTCCTTTTAGATTAATATGACGTGCTTGAAGAAGGTAAGTAGGCATCCAAGTATCTAATCCCTTTGTAATCACGCTAAAGCCAAATACAACTACCGAAAAGCTTAATACTCGCCAGTCAAACTTTCCTTTAACCTTTTGAGCTCCTGTATCATAATCTGGAATTTCACGATTTAATGGTCGCTCGAAGAAATAATAGAATGCCAAATAAACAAGGCCTAACACCCCAACGACATGAAATGCACCACGCCAACTTAACAAGGCAATCAAGGGAGCTACAATAAACGGCGCTAGTGCATTTCCAATATAATTAGATGAAATAGCAACCGCGGATGCTTGACCACGTTTATTTTCTGGGAATGCCAAGCGGACCTGTTTCATTGCTGCTGACGGATATGATCCTTCACCAATTCCAAACAAAACCCTAATAATAATTAGCGAAGTAAATGACCAAGCAAATCCTGTCATCACGGTAAATACTGACCAGGCCAAAAGCGAGAGCACCGTCATCCATTTAGTACCAAACCGGTCGACAAGCCAACCACCTGGAACCTGCATTAATGAATAACTAAAGAAAAAAGCAGAGCCGACTACTCCTAATTGAGCTGGAGTTAACGTAAAGCTTTTTCCAACATAAGCAAGTGCAATATTCATTGCAGAACGATCAATAAAGCAAATAATAAATCCTAAAAAAACTAATACTAATGTTCGATACGACTTTGGCCTTTCATTCTGGCTCACTAAATGTTGTGATTCATCCATAAGGTAACCTTCTTTCCACTATTTAGAATTTAAATTTCGACAAAGATAAGCAATAATCTTTATCCCATCAAGAAAAGCATCAATTGTTATATTCTCATTTGGTGCATGATTATGCTGATCATAATTTGCTAAGGGAATAGTAAACGGCGGAATCCCGATAATATCTCTCCAAATATAATTAGGAACACTGCCAGGCATTACCGGCTCAATCAATGCTTTACCGGTGGCTTCTGTAATTGTCGAAACCAGCCGAGGGATTAATGGGTTACTTGCTTCAATTTTTACAGGATCAAGCTTAACCAAGTACTTAATTTGGATTTGTTTCTCATCTAATTCTGCTTTAAGCGTGTCATTAATTAATTTAATTGCCTCATCACATGTTTGGTTAGCAACCAAGCGGCAATCAATAATTGCAGTTGCTTTGCCTGGAATAATTGTTTTTACCCCATTTCCCTCATAACCACTACTCAAACCGTTAATTGTCATTGATGGCTGAAACATCAGACGATAGTAATAATCAAATTTATTCTTATAAATTGGTGCTGGAATATTGTACTGACTTGGCAGAGCATTTAACCACTCTCGTTCTTGACTGCTTGGCTCAACGACTTCTTTATAAAATTCCTTAATTCTACATTGACCAGTCAATGGGTTAATTAGCTTATTTAAAGCCCGCATAAGTTCAACAGCCGCATTCTTACTAACATTTCCAAAATTTCCTGAATGCAGATCACTTCCGTTAGTCCTTACTCCTAACCTAAACGATAAGACACCCCGGTTTCCTAATCGTAAAACATGATCTCCTGATTGACTTATTGATCCATCCATTACAAAAACTGCTGAAAGGTTATTTAGGTACGGATCTTTCAAGGTGCGAACTGCTTGAATAAGGTGCGGACTTCCAATCTCCTCTTCACCCTCAATGAGAATTCTGGCTGTAAAAGGTAACTCCCCATATAATTGCTGATAAACATAAAAACCACATATTTGTGCAATTAATTGGCCCTTATTATCGCCAGTACCGCGACCATACAAGCGACCATCACGCTGAGTCAATTTGAATGGCTTTACTTTCCATTCAGCCAATTCTCCTGGTAACTGAACATCATAATGCCCATAAAACAAATATTCATTATCCTTTCCTGGAGAAAGTGTTGCGATAATAATTGGATTACCAGCCGTTTCAATAATCTCCACTTTCGCATGAATAAATTGTTCTAAAAGTTCTTTCAAGAATTTAACCGTTGCTTGGATTCCTTCTCCTGTTTGACTAAGACTTTTTTGACTTACAAAGTTAGCCAATAGATTAATAAACTGCTGCTGATTTTTCCTAACATAGTCATCAATTGTCATTTCATCACCCCAAAAATTATAATATAATTAGAATATTATCATTTATTTTCAAAATCCAATATTACTTTTTATGTAGTTAGTAACAAAATTGCTATGAAAGAGGTAACAAAGATGAACTTATCGCAATTGAAATACTTTACCGAAGTCGTCAAAACAATGAATATGACAAAAGCGGCAACTAAATTACATGTTGCACAACCATCTATCAGTCGCAGTATTCGGGAGTTGGAGAACGAATTAGGCGTTTCGTTATTTATTCGTCAAGGAAAGAAGCTAATCTTGACCGCTCAAGGTAATTATTTTTTTACGGTAGTTAATCGGTCATTCAATCAACTACGGTTAGCAAAGGAAAATGTAAAGGCAATTCACTCACTTAACAATAAAAAGATCACTATTAAGATGTGTGAAACTACTCCCTTACTGGTTTCGTTTCTCAAAATAATTCATAACAAATATCCACAAATTAATCTTCAATTTATCCAAAGTAAAATCGATAACGATCCTCGGCATTATGATTTTCAGCTTGTACCTCTACCGGTTCCTGAGCAACATAACGAATTATTACTATCCGAAGAAGTCTTTTTGGCAACGAGTAAGGAAAATTCACAATCAACATTTCAATTGGAAAAAATTAACCAACTGCCCCTAATTGAAATGAACGAGTCACCATTTGCCGACTTTATCCAACGCTTTCTTTCTGCACAAAGAATAGATCCTCAAGTTGTATTACGAACAGGCGATCGTAATCTCATGATTAATTTAGTAGCTCAGGGCTATGCTTCATGTTTTGTTCCTGAGTTATCCTGGAACTCTACAGCTAATCTTGAAAAAATTTCATTACATAAAATTGGGAAAAATGGCTTTCATAGAAGAATTTATCTCTCCTATCCCTATGGACCAAGGACAAGCATTCAAGAGCAAGTTGCAACGCTCCTTCTTAATTACTCCCATTCTTTAAAAAAGACATAGTTCCCCAAAGCTAACTGAGAAAGAGAAAGTCAAATATAAGAGGTTAATCCTTATTACTTAAATAAAGAATAAACAGTGAAATACACAAACGGCCCCCAGTGTGAACTCTGGAGATCATTTTTTATTATTGAGAGATTAAAATTATTGTTGCTGGATAGATGATAATTTCTGATATTGTTTCATCATCCATTCTGTATAAGTCATCTTTCGACTTGGCTTTGTTTCAGTCACCCTTAAAACGGGAACATGATTCTTTTTAGCAAGCTTAACAAGATTATCTACAACATGATCACTTGCTTGTGTATTATCAACAAAGAAAGCAATTTGGTGGTTCTTGATTGCAGTCTGAATTTGAGGAATATCCTTAGGTGAAGGATCGGTTCCCTCTTCAATTGCCTTTTCAAAGTGTTGATCCATTACTTTATAACCAAGGTTTTCCAACGCGTAGTCAAATACCGGTTCACTTACCGCAGCTTCCTTCTTTTGCGGATTTACCTGGCTCTTAACTTGAGCAATCTTTTGGTCAAGTTGATCTAATGATGTGATATATTTTTTAACATTCTGGTGGTAGTAGTCAGCATGTTGAGGATCAATTTTACCATAATCCTTAGCTAACTTATTAGCGAGTTTCGTCATGGTATTTGGTTGATACCAAATATGTTCGTTGTCACCAACTTTTTACCCATCAGAGAGCCAATGTTAACATCCATGTTCTCCAAATCAACATTTGTAATACTCAAATCGCCATCAGCGACATCAAGTTTTCCGGCTAATTTAGTTCCCTTAGGCACTGTAATAATAATGGTATCGTCTCCATTATTGTAGGAAAAGAATATCCCACGCCCTTCATCTTGATGAATGGTTGCGGGCTGATTAGTTACCGTAACCTTAGGAAGTCGTGCATTACTACCTTGGTAACTAATTGAAAATTTTGATCCTGTCTTGATTAAAACATTAGCACTTGAGCTAGTAAGATTAACTCTATTAAACTCTTTAGCTGTGCTTAATTTTTTAGTAACTTGTTTCTCAATTACTGGGGTAGTTCCCTCAAAACTAACATTTTTCATTCCGTGACCAGCAAAGCCAACTACCATTAAAACAATCCCAATAACAAGTATTCCTAAACCAACCTTAAATGTTTTTTCATGCTTCTCAGCCTTCCTTTGAAGTAGTTTTTGGTAAATATACTTAGCTAAATTAGCAATTGCCTGTGCCAACCAGCGAATAATCCAATATCCTACGGGAATACATAAGAGTAAAAAGCCAATCATTGTTACCCCAATTCCGGCATACAGGATCCCCGTCCTTGGTGCAGCAGCAATAACTCCAAGTCCTGAATAGATCATTACCCCGCTACTAAAAATCAAGCCAACTAGGGTTCCTAATATTCCCACACTGACCCGAAAGACAGCTGCCAAGGCGCAAATAAGAACGATTAATGCTCCCAGACTTAACACAAACGTAATCGGCGATGTAATGATTGCAATAACTACTAACCAAAAAAACCGCCAGTTGGACCGGGGTGATGCTGTATGGTTGTTCTTAATTTCCTCATTATTAGCCTTAATTGAGTAATCCGCTAGAATCTTATGACTTAATTGTCGAGGATTTCCTAGCTCCTTAATCATAACCACCCGTCAATCGGGTAGTTTGCACATCGGCTATAAGCCGATAATAAAAGCCGGCGTCTCAAGGCGCTGGCTTTCGCTTTGCTCAAGCCAAAATGCTCTGACTACTTTGTCACCGCTTTAAGCGGTATTTGTACTACCTCACTTACCCTTAAAAGGGTCCGAATATTCCACACTTGTTAGCTTATCCATTGCTATATCATGTTTCTCTTGGTCTCGGATATACTTCTTTATCGTTGATTCATTTAATCCAACTGTACTCACATAGTAGCCTTCAGCCCAAAAATGTCGGTTCCCATATTTGTATTTTAAGTTTGCATGTCGATCAAACATCATTAATGCACTTTTCCCTTTTAAGTATCCCATAAACTGCGATACACTTAGCTTCGGCGGAATACTTACTAACAAGTGCACATGATCTGGCATCATATGACCTTCAA
>Ga0209064_1002076_pt1 | contig 24793 bp, 21 predicted proteins | sample Inofromicrocosms_FD_187498 | JGI IMG/M metagenome (GOLD analysis project Ga0209064, IMG submission 187498) | Mouse cecum microbial communities from Vienna, Austria - Inoculum for glucosamine and mucus D2O microcosms (SPAdes) (version 2) | ecosystem: Host-associated > Mammals > Digestive system >... | reverse complement strand
CAAGCTTTGCGTCCTCCACTTCCTGCTTTGCGTCACGGATGCCGGACGTGTCGGCTTCATAGGACACCTGCCCGTCCTTATAGACAAGGGAGGTCTTCTGGTTCTGCATACGCTGCAATTCGTATTCTGCCTTCTGCAAGTCAAGGGAGCGTTTGCGTTCCTCGTTCGCGTCCTGCATCGCCTTGATTTCCTTTTCCTTGGCTTCTATTTCCTTCTCAATGCCTTCGATTTCATTTTCAAGCTGCTCCTTCTGTGCCTCTATGGCTTCAAGCCTGGCATCGCGCTCCGCTTCAAGCGCGGACACGGCGGCATCTTTTTCAGCATTGGTTGCGTCTATGCGCTTGTCGATCTGCTTTGTGATGTAGCTGAAAGCGGATTCATAGAGGGATTTCATGCCTTCCAGGTATTGATGCTCGTATTTCTCGTATTCTTTTAAATATTTCTCTTTATCTCGAAAATATTTTAGGTAGAGTCTGCGGAGTGCATCCAGGTATTGTTTTTCTGTTATTTTACCGCGGGATTTTAAATCATCTAAATCAGCCAGTTCTTTTTCAAAGGCTTCAAGATAAGCGTCCGCCGCTTCCTTGCCTGCACTTCCTGCTGATTTCTTGCCGCCACTATAATCAACTTTAGGCTCATAATTTATTTTACCGGCGGAATCCTTAATCAGCCCTTGCAGTTCTTCAGCCCTTGCAAGTTTTTTATCCAGCATACCGGGTGATAATGTGCCACTGGCAACCTCTTGGTATATCCGCTCCAACTCTGTCAAGTATTGAATTACTTCTCCCGTATATCCTGCATTTTCAGCAAGGGTAAGCAAATTTGCAACCTCACCAGCCGTATTCATGTCCTGTAGTCCGCATAACTCCTTCTGGAAAGTAAGCATTGCAATAGCTTCTGACACATTTTCAGCGGATACCATTTCATTTGCAAAGGCAGCGATCTGTTCTTCAGTAGCACTTGCCAAGTCAAGTCCGGCTTCCTTTAATGCTTCGGTATTACTGGCCAGTGCTTCAAAGGCAACAAGTTCCTCATTCACAACACCCAGGTCTTCCAGGGCGGCTTTCAGTGTTTCAAAATCCTCCGCACCTGATAATCCTGCACTTGTAATGGAAGCGGCAAGGGAGTCAAATGCGTCTTTTACATTCTGTTCTGTTGATTCGGAATTTCGTAATACCCTTACAAAATCCTCATAGGAAGAATAGTCGATATCCAATCCAAGTTCTGCCATATCATCCAGTTTGGATTTGATGGAGTCGCATGTTGATAGAATATCTATGCTGTTTAGGGCAAATTTCCCGTCATCCGTGAAGATGTCCTGGTATGCGGATTTCAATGCATCGAATGCCGGTTTAAGACGGGTATTGAGCTGGTCTATGGTTTGGGAGAATCCCCATTTAGGCTCATCCATCCCGGCAGATGTTTCGGACGTGATTTCACCCTGTACATACCCCAGACGTACCAGGGAGTCAATCAGTTCATCAACGCTGACATTGTATTCCTCTGCCGACTCTTTCAATTTCTCAAAGGGGGCATTGCTGCCAGTATTGTCAAAGGCCTTCAAATCCAGGTCACTGAATTCTTTCAGCTCATTTGCAAGGTTCTGCAACCCGGCATTGTTTTGCATTGCTTCATTAAATTCCAGCAGCCTTGTGTCGGCCTGGCTGAACACTTCATCAACCAGTGCGGCATACCTGCCCCATTCCGTTTCGTTGCCCTGGATGGAGTCTTTTACCGCGTCAAGGCCTTCCTTTGCCTTTGCCACGTTTCCATCATCGTAGATATTCTCTGACCTTAATACGGCTTCGTTATAGGCATCCACTGACTTCAGCACTTCATTGTATGTACTGGATAACCCATCATCAGACGCAATTTCAGCAGTTAAAGCCTGCCTGAAAATATCCCCGTACTTGTCAATGGTTTCCTTCGCCTTGTTCAATGAGGCGGATGAGACATCCAGCACATCATCAAACATATGCTCATCGCCAAGTTCCTTTGCCTTGCCCCTTAAGTCATTCTCAAAGGCATTGATGGTGTCATATGCCGACTGTGCATCCGCATTGATATGTATGGAGAACTGTGAATAGCTGCCATCCCCAAGTTCATCCATCAGGGAGACCCCTTGCCCTTTGTACTTTTCGGCAATCTCTTTTAACACTGCCCCTTCATCTGTATATGCGGATATGCCTGTCAGGCTCAGGTTGTAATGGCGGCCTTTTGTCATTGCCTTTTCTGCTTTGTCAATCCCCTTTTTATTTTCGTTGAGGAATGCTTGGGCTGTTTCCTTGTTTAAGGCTTTGATTGCCTCCGTCTGGTCTTTGTATGCATCCGTTACAAGGTTAATTGCGCCGTATTCATCGGCAAATTTATCATTTAATTCTGTCTGTAGTTCGAGCAGCTGCTTTTTGACGCTGTATGTCTCTTCCTCGTTGCCTTTGGCGGCGAGTAGTGCTTTATGCAGTTCCTGATACCTGGAAATATAGTCACCTATGGATGCGGCGGATTCTTTGTAGGCGTTTGAGGCTTCTTTTGTGGACTGTATCAACGCTTCATTGTCCTGTTTAATTCTATTAATAATTGAAGAGCCAATGCTCCATGCAGTGGATATAGCCGCAAATACAATACTTGCCTTTTGAAGCATTGACATAGCTGCCCATGTTGACTTAACAGAAGCGGTAAGTCCGGCAAATGCACCTTTTAGTGTGTTTACAGAGGATGCGTTCGCTGTATTGGCGGCTGTATTTGCATTTGTGGCAGTTGTCAAGCCCATTTTTTCAAGTTTAGATAATGCTTCCTCTTCTGTGAGATTATGTTTGACTAATATTGCAGTTCTATCATCCTCGGTCAATTTCTTCTGGGATAATAACAGTTTCAAATTCTTTTCTGTAAGAGATTTTGTTGCTTCTCCAATTTTATCTAATACTTCTTTTCTTAAATCATCATCTAGCGGCAAACCTTTAACTTGTTGAATTGCATCCCCAAGTGTTTTCATTTGTGTAACTGTTCCAGCAATAGCGCCACCAACAGCAGAAATACCCTGACCAATTTTCAAAACTGCAATGGCTATCAGGCTGTGCTTTAATAAATCCGTCTTATTAACAAGATCAAGTATAGCTGTACCCAAATCTGCTGCATGGGAAATCATATCCCCATTTACAAATGTTGAATATGTCTCAACCAACTTAGTCTGGAATTGCTGGATATGCGCTTCAGTGCTTTCCAAATATGAATCATACTCTTTTTGTGCCGATCCTGCTGCATTAAGGCTGTTTTGTAGAATTTCTTCCGCTTCTGACATATTATTTAAAGTCGCACTGATTGCCGATGCACGGTTCTTTCCAGCTATCAGCTCCAAAAGTGCGCTTGCATTTGTATCCGACATATCCTTGTATACTTTGGATATATCAAGGAAAATATCATAAATACTGCGGAATGTTTCTCCGTCTGCTTCTAAAATAGAAACCCCACCAGTTCCATTTACATTAGTAAGTCCTTTAATCTTCTCTTCAAGTTTTGACGCAGAAGTATAAACGCCCTCCGTTTCTTCCCCCATGGTTTCTAATTCAGTCGAACACCCACGAATACGAAGCGCAGCGGTACGGAGTCCTAATGACAGGTTGTCCGCATCCTGGAATTGGCGGTTTCCTGCACTGAGCAATGCTATAAACTCATCGACACTTGTATTACTATCCGCAAATACAGAACCTACTTTTTGTACGCCCTGGGCAATTTCAGCAGTTGTAATACTTGCTGTATTTCCAATTTCGTTATATTTATCAATTAATGCCTGTGCTTTATCTACAACATCCGTATAGCCGTCTACAGCATCATAAGCCTGTACACCAGAAATAATTGCCTTTGCAGAATCAGATGCGCTCATATCGCCTACATTGCTTAGTATCGTTGATTTTTCAGTCAGCGCATCACTTGTGGATAAATTATACCCCGACTTTGAAAATTCTGTTGCGCCCTCAATCAGTGCTTTCTGTGTCGTTGCCAATTCCTGCGCTTTCTGGTTGCATCTTGACAGATAATCCGCATAATCATTACGGTTTAGCTCATCATTTACCTTTACTAGATCTGTATATACCTTATCAAGGCCAATCGTTGTAGAAACCGCCTGTTTCGCCTGTACAAATACTGTCCTGATAATACTTGCCGCAGAAAACAGATCCTTGGCACGGTCAATCAGCTTCCTCCATTTGGCACTTGTTGATTCTGCTGCTAACCCATGCGCTTTCAGTTCACTGGTAAAAGCTGAAATTTGTGCCCGTACTTCCTGCAATTGAGATTTGTCCGAAATGGAATATGCTGAATTCAATAAGTTTTCATACTTTTTGGAAGCTGATACATTGGAAAACAGTTTTGAATATTTCTGCCCAATATAAAGGATATCATTTACTGCCTTTTCCTTGCGCACTTCTACATCCAATGTGATTGATGTTTTGTCTGCATATTTCTGTGCTGTCTTTGCAGCGGATATAACAGAACCAATTGCATTTGAGGAAGCACCTTTCTCTACATTTACCTTTAATTGCAGTTCTGTAAGATTTTTCTGCAATTGTTCAATTTCATTCAATAGCTTATTTCTTGTGTTCTTATCCGTTTTAAATTTTGTTCCAACTTGAACATATAAATTATTCAACTGTTTTAAACTATTTCCTAATTGCTTTTTAGAAAGCGCCGTTGCAAGTTTTGCAATTACCTTTACAGAAAGGGTATTATCAATCCCTTTTAAATCATTTTTTAATTGCGCCTTTGATAATTGTTTATTCAATGTTGCAATCATATCTAGCATAAAGTCATTATTACCCAATAAAATTTCCTCCTTTTTCTCATACAAAAAGACAGCCCATCTGGGCTGCCCTTTATTTTTATTAACAATATTCAATTTTCTACTTACCACTCACTGCCACAAGTATCGCAATGCCATTGCTTATGTACTTTCCTTGAAAGCACACCCCACATAGCAACCGATGCAGCTTTTGACATGGCTGAAATCTTCCTAATCTTTGTAGAACTGCAAGTAGGACATTTAGGTATATTTTCGTAGTCCTTCACCCACATATCACGCTTTCTGGGATCAACCCAATTTTCAGGACGTTTAGAAATGATATGGTTTTTTAATTCATTTCCACAATGACCACATTTATCTCGACATTTTGGACTTATTAACAAATAATCTTTTGTTCTAGCAACGGGATATGTTACATAAGAAAGATTACTACACTTCGTACAAGTAGTATATACTCTACCTCTACTTGTTCCATCAGCACTTGGTTCCTTTATACTATACCACCAGAAATCAATTTTATCTTCATCAAAACTGTCATTCTCACCTAATTCAACGCCATCACCAAAACTAAGTACCTTATTCTGAGAAAAATTATCCACTTTTTCAGTCTCCTCAGCAGAATCTTCCCACAATGGTTTTCCACATACTGGGCAAACTTCCATATCTTTAACTACATTATATAAAAACGATGCACCGCATGATTCACAAGTCACTTTAGCCATACCACCAATCCCCCTGTTTCCTACTTATTTATCTACAATTATACCACCCCTTTCATATACTCGCAACAGAAATCGAACATATTTTCTCATTTCTGTATGTCTAATATTTCCCTACTCTTGCACCGCATCTTCCTTTTCCCCAGCGGCATCTTTAAAAGTATCCATAATAAGTCTATATGCATCCTCAAAAAATTTTCTTTTGCCAACCAAATCGTGGCATATCTTTTCCTTGGATTCATCCGGCAATACATCATACATTTTACTTATCCCTTCAATAAGGCCACATTTTCTATCCCTGCTTTCTGCAAGCACCCCGTTATAAAGCTCAATAAGTGCATTTATTGCCAGTATATTTGTATTTGCACCATCAAGCAGGCTTTGCAAATATTTCTCAAACTCATCTTCGTGGTTCATCCAATGATGCAGATTGGATAATTTGTAATTGACCGAAATTATGTCCTGGTTCTCTGTTTTCAGGTTTGGCAATGTTCTGTAAATAACATCCATGCTGATATCTTTACAATTTGTCTGGCTTTGTTCCGTACTTAATCCCTCCGTGTCTTAATTCTCTATTTAGTTTTTCTACATTATTCAGTTGTCCTGTTTTAATTTGATTTTTTGCGGCCTTGATTATTAATGCCGCTTTGAATGAATATTAGATTTTAACTTGAATTTTAAATATGTGTGTGCTGTGTGTCTATAGTTACTTTAGGCTTACTATCGATTTGATTAATGACTATCCAAATAATCATTAAGGGCTTGCAAGGAAGACTCCCACAATTCGCGTTTGCCTGTCTTGAAATTACTTAATATCTGTTTAGGCACTCCGATTTGTTTAGCAATATATTGTTGCTGTCCTTCCTGCATTTTTCTAATTAATTTCTGACGCACTTCATCTTGTGTGATCATTTTCTTCTCCTTTTCGCTTTGATTTTCGTTAATATATGAACCTTAATTCACAAAATAAAAATATTAGATATCCGGCTCTTCCATCACTATTTTCATGCATCACCGCACAGTGCCTGTGGTGGACACCATGCGGCTTGTACATGAGTTGTTATTGTGTATCCAGATTGTGGAAGTCCTGGATGAATGCCGATATAAGTTTTGAGGCTCATACCGGCTAAAACTGAATATTTGGAGAAATATATTTGAACTGTAATTACAGTTATTAGCGTGGCACTGACAGCTTTCTATGATCCGGATTTTCCACAATACCAGATACTGCCAATGCCGATAGTACGATATTTCACAACATTTGAGAGAGACCCTACTCAGCTTACGTTCTTTTCTCGCCTCTCTTCATAGTCAATCATAAAAACTCCCGTAAAATCAATACTTTCAGCCCCTTTTTGTGAACTTTTTTCAGTTTTTTTGAAACAGTTCAAGAACGCTTTTTTATCTTTATCATATAAAACAGTTAACATGCTATCCCTCAAATCTTCATTTCCAGGCTTAAACGCATATGCAATCAAAGTATACATAGTATCGCCTTTAATAGTAAGATTTTTCAATTTTTCCATGCAGATCTCAAACTCATTAAGTCGATCATTATGATAAGTATTTCCCTCCCTGTTCAAACTACTTATTCGCATGTCATATTCCTTTACTATATCAATCACCTTTTTATATTGCTTTCGGTCTACATTAACCTTGTCCGCTTTATATTCAAAGATAGGTTTTACACCATATTCACCTTCTCTATAGGTCTTGGCATTTAGCTCTTTATGCTTGCGGAGGTCAATGACCCCATCTTCAATAATTTGATAAAGCAAATCCATAGGGCAATTGAAAAACCCAACATCATCTTTTTTAATTTCCAGCTTGTTACCTTTTTTCTTCTTATTATTGTGTTCCTGCACATCAGCATAAAAAACAGGGTATTTTGGATCATGTTTCATGCACTGCATTTTCTCAATCCTTGCTAATTCACCCCCTACTTTTATTTCAAAACTTCTTTTACATGAATCAATTGCCACTTGCGCTAATACGCTACATATTATAAAAACATCCTCCAATTCCTTATCTCCACACCCACTATCAAACCAATAACTCAAAGCCAATTGTGCTATATTGCTTGCAGAGCCGATATTATATTGTGCTGAAGAAATATTGGCATCCATTTTAGAATATGACTTCATACTTTTGTCATATTCATTTATCCCATACTTTATATCATTGATGATCGTTGGATGTTCATTATATGCCTTCTTCGCAAGCTCAACAATATTTTTCTGGTTTGTGGTATAAATCGAATCCGTGTCCAAATCCTGCCCATTCAAACGGCTTTGTACATCAGTTCCAACCCCATTTATTATAATGACATTATCACCTAAATTCGGAAAATATCTCCGAATTTTATCAGGATATACATTCTCTAAATATACAATATTATTGGGGCTATTATGCGGACTCCGAAACCCTGCAAGCATTTCACCTTCCCCAAATCTGCTTGTACAACATTGAATCCTATCCTCTGCTTGTATAAAACAATTTTCATCAAGATAACTTTGTCCTGTAACTGCCATCAGCATAGCTACCGGATTTCCGCATATAACTAAATTATCGCCATACTGGAACAGCTTCCCAAGTTTGAGCCTCTGAGCTTTAAGCTCATTTATTTTTGCTTTTTTCTTATTTTTAAACCATTCCATATACCTAAATTCATCATTCCATCTATACAGAGCAATCAAAACATTATTGATACTATACCTTGCAGAACCGGTTATCTCCAGATATTTCAGGAAAGCTTCATCATCCGTCTTTAGTTTATTACAGTATTCAATGCTTGGGGCTGCAATTTCCCCTAACACACTCTTATCAGTGGTAAGCAGTGTATTATTCATCTGGAAAGAGCTTCTTTGCAATTCATCATATTTGCTGCTATGGGCAGTCTTTACAATTGCAAACATTTCACCATCTTTTTTCATTACCCTACTGTAATATTTAAAACCGTCTTCCATCGTTCCGCTTTTGCTCATTAGTTCAAGGAATTTTATCCATTTCAGGGAATTTTCTGTAATGACCACTTTTATATCTGTTACTTTCATCCTTCTCCCTGTCATATCCGTTTCATATGCTGTATCATAATCATCACCGTAATAACCCTTGAAATACCTTTGCATATTCCCCCGGAATAAGCATGACTTAAAGAAATGGCTTCTACAATATATGAACCCTTCCATGTTTTCAGGAAAAATCGAATCATCAATTATGCCCATTCCATCCCATAGGGTATTTGTAATTTCAGATTTTTCCTGTTCCCTATCACAGCAACATCCCTTTTTATAATATGTAACATCTTTTTCAGGACACAGTTCCGCATCAATTCCATATCCATCTAAAGCCTTTTTGCTTCTCTCAACATATTTTAATTGCGGATTTTCATCAGCGGTTTTCTTATAGAATGTCAACCCATATTGATTGATATATTCCTCAAACGCTGGATAGTCCTTTACTTTTCTGGTATGCTCGACTTCTTTGGCTTTTACAATAATAGCCTTTTTATAACAGGAACTTTTTTGGTCTTCCAGTACGAAAATGTTCTCCATGGGAATCTGTATGTAATCTATTGCAGTTGCAGTGATCAGCGGCGCATATGCAGACATTTCAACAATCTTAGCACCTTTTACATTCGGCATTCTCTCCCATAGTCCCATTGTAAGATAATTGAAAACCTTATTGTGTAATTCTTTTTTGATAAAGAGACAATGCCCTTCTTTTGCCTTTCCTGGAGTCCTTAAAAGCATTTGATATGTTATGGTCTTTTCTTTTGCCTTTATTTCTTTGCCAGTTTTTGAATCATATGTCTTCCATATCACTGTAGCATCATTCTCATAATAGTAATCTCTTAACTCTTGCGTTGTCATAGCTGGCTTTATATCTTCCTTATTGGAATCATCTTCATCTACTCCCCAATCAAATTTCATCATCAGGAAGTCATAACTTCCTTTAAATTTATTGACAATAACACCATGCTTACGGACATATTTTGCAAACAAGCTATTATTAATAACTGCATTCCCAAAATCAAGAAAAGGCTTTTTATATTCTTTTAAACCATTATAGCTTCCATCTTCATTTTTCTTTTTTATTACAAACTTGTAATTATTTGTGACTCTGTATAAACTTGCCGCCTGAATACCCTTAATTTTTATTGCACTGCTTTCCTGTTTATCACTTTCAATTTCTACGTTCTTTTTACTCATTAACAATTACCTCCACAAAATTTATTCACAAATAACAACTTCGCTTATTACTTCTCTATTCAAAATCAAATTAACCACACAATTACAATCAACCACTTCAGAAAAGAGAAGCCAAATCGAAGATTTATTGCTTTTTATTCTCCGAAATGGCTTATCTACTATATGAATTAACTTGCTTTACTTTCTTCAAGATACTTTTTTATTTCTTCATCAGTTGCATAATAGAACATAAAGCGTCCTTTGTATGGAGTGGTAACTTTACCGCCTAATCGATTACGAATAACACTAATACTTGTCAGTAAATTAATCTGCTTCGATATTTTTTCTGCCGCTTCCTTTTGTGTATTGCATACTGCAATTACCTTATTCTCCCTTACGTCCACAATTTTGATAAAATTATCACACAAGAAAAACTTGCATAATGGTTTACCTATTAGTTTTTCAACAATTTCTATTTCTTCAATAGATAGATTGTTTCTTTTATATTTTCTTTTCACTGTAGACTTTATCCAATCATATAAATTATTCTTTTTGTACACTCGATTATTACAACTTATAATCACTCCACTTTTTGCTGCTTCCTTCGCAAAATTCATTTTTTCCTTAAAAATCACTTCATTCTTTTTTTCAAGTCTAACTCCATTTGTTTTCAATATCTTTATCTTTTCTTGGGATAATTTATTCTTTCTTTGTAATAAACCGAAATAAATAATTCCAATCTTATAACTATCAATTTCATCATTTACTTTAATATCTGTGTGACCATATTTCTCTTTATATCTTTTAAAAAAATATATAAATCTCTCAAATGCTACATCATTATAACTTTTACAAGAAAAATCAGGAAAATACTGGTTTACAATATTTTCTTTCCATTCAGAATAATTCTCTTCACGCATTTTTGCTTTTTCATCAGATACAAATTGTCCTAATCTTCTTATTTCAAAATCTTTTGAATTCGGCGATGGATATTCACCATATTCTTTATAATATTGGGCAACTGCCTTTATATTGTTTTTAAATCTATATTTTCTTAATTCCCATATAAAATTCTTTTCATCTAATAGTGATATTCTTTTTTCAAGAAGATTATTTTGAATCCTACTAGTCCTATTGTGCTGACACCAATTATTCAATTTCTTATATTCTTCTGTATTTGGTACGTCACCATGCCCATTTTCTTCATAAAATTTGCAATATTCTTGAAACATTGCATCCCAGCTTCCCTGTAACCTCCCCTCAATTTCCTTAAATCCACTAACAACATCCATAAATTCATCCATCACAATGAACTCGTTCACATCAAAGCCAACTTCATATTCCTTACCCTCTTTTTCACATTCTTTCTTTCGCTTTTCAATCTCTCCCCTTATTTCATTCGGAAAATTGTCAGCAGCATCAGAAATAAACTGGCTATTAGCAACCAGATCAATTATCAATGGTATTGTTTTCTTACCACACGCAAATGCCCTTCCGATCATCTGAAAATACATATTTGCACTAATCGTTTCTCTAAGCATGATCACACCGTCAATATCGCCATGAATGCCCTCCGCAAGCATGTTGACTGACAGACACAACTTGATTCCGTTCTCTTTATCTTCTCTAAATGCCTGGAATTCTCTGTCTTTATCAGTATTCTTGCTATGTACTTCATAAAGCCGTACGTTAAATCCAGCATCAAGAAACCATTTTTCTATAACTGGTTTCATTACTCTTAAATGCATAGTATTTTTCAGAAATACAACAAACTTTTCATTACCACTCATTATGTATTTTCTAAAAATATCAGATACTCCATGTCCTTTATCCAGATTTTCTTTCAAAATTTTCAATTCCTTTAGCAGTTCTTTCTTTTCTTCTTCACTATTGCAACTTTTCTCAATCTTCTTATTCAAGCTTTCTGTATCTTTCTCATATGAATAAACACCACAAACGTATCTCGCCATAGGCAGAATACCGTCAAGAATCGCCTGAGACAAACTCATATCACAAGCCAAATTGCCACCGAATAATTCTTCAGCTACATTGCGGCACTTATCCAAATATCTAATAGGAGTTGCCGACAATCCTAACACCTTTGCATCAGGATACATATTCAGCAAGACATTAATACCTTTTGACCATTCTTTAGCTAATGCCCTGTGCATTTCGTCAAGAAAAATATAATCAGGCTGCAATGATTCCATTACTTCCTGCTTCATATTTGGCATATTCCAGTAAATATTACATTCTAAATTGTCCAGTATCTTTTCATCCAATTTCGATTTAAACTGATCATTGATTTTATGGCTTGTAGATAAAACAAAAAATCTACTATCTGGATTATCTTCAATCAATTTAGCCATTAAAAGGCTTTTGCCGCTTCCTGTTGGCTGAACGACTGCCATCCTTTGAATTCCTTCATTATACATACGACAAATATTTTCATATGTTTTTTGATTGTGTTCGTGTAAAGGTTCCATAAATCCATCCTCCAATCACTCTTTTCTTTTTTGTTTTTACTTCTCTATTTCCTTGTACACTCTTTACTTCTCCATTCATTCTCAACGTTTTTCTCAAACTTGCGAAAAACTCATAAAATCACTTTAAAATCATGAAAAAATTTTAAATATTTCTTCAAAAAGCCAAAAAAACCGTAACAAAAATAAAACTTAAAGCAATCCCATTTCTGAAACTGCTCCAAGTACATATCCTTACTTCTCTATTAAATTTACATAATGGAATTTATGAATCTGTGTGTTTGTATGTATCAAATATTAATTTTCGGGCGTCAACATCTTTGACATCCAAATGTTAAAATCTCCATACTGCCACATATGATGATTTTACGCCGCCAATAAAGAACATATGTTCTATATCTGTAATTATATCGAATGTATGTTCTTGTGTCAAGAGTAAGAAATACCAGCCATCTTGTTATATTTTGATGACTGGTATAATTTTCACTTTTTTATAGTTTTCAATTCTAATAAATATCTATTTCCTTTTTCAGTAACCTCTATTGCTTCAGCAACACCTCCTTTATTCAGATTCGCTTGATAGCATTTTATTAAACCGAGTGCCGAAAGTTGCACTTTTATAGTTTGAGCACAATCATCATTTATATATGAAATATCTTCATTATAAGCAGAATTTATTGCATTTATCAATTTCTCACAAAACCCATTAAAATTTGTAGGTGCAGTTAGATATGGTGCAATTGCTGAAAATATTTTATTCCATGTCAGAGTTACTTTTCTTTCTTTTGAATAATACTTACGTCTATCATCATATCCATCCTGTGTCCCATAAATAGTAAATATATCATCTCCACTGGCAAAGTTATCTTCTTGTTTAGTCAATTCATCATACTTTTCTTTTAACTCTCTATATTCCTTTTCAATATTTTCTTTCTCTTTACGCAAATCATTTATTTGTGATAATAGCTCAACACTATCCTCAATATTTCCTCTTGTCCAGCCCATCTGTGGATTATCAGCAACCTCTTCACCCAAACTGATAATGACTGATGCTATTAATTCCGCTGATGTATGCCACATTTTACACAATCTTCCATCAGATACTTTAGCTCTAAATTGCTCTAATAATTCACGTTTATCATCATCTCTTTTTTCTACCGGCAAATCATAAGGATTATCATGCAGAAATGCTAAAACCGGAATACCCTTTTCAACAGCATAATCATATTCTTGTTCTGTAAAACTTTTGCCTGTACTTGGATTAAGCGAACCATATCTTGCACCTACAATTAGCACATAGTAATCACAAGTATCTATTATTTTCTTGATATACTTAAATTGCTCATCATTAGAAGCAGAAAACATCTCCATTCCTGCCGGTATATATTTAGCATTTAACAATCCTTCAATAATCGCTTTTCTTTCTTCCTTTAAATCTGTAAATGTAGAACTAACAAACACTTGATAACGCTTATCCATATAATATCCCCTATCTTTTATGATAAGAATATTATATACTCTCAACCATCAATATTCAATTGTCAAAGAACAAATATTCGCTCAAATTAACCCCTAATCGCTCTCATACCTATCAATCCCACATCCACACCCCTAACGCCCCAAATTGCCACAAAAATCATTTACACAGCTTATAATCAGAACATAATAAACACGTAATTCTTTCATTGAATCTGTTAGATTACGTTCTATACGCAATGCTCTTTGAAGATTACGTTTAGACATATTGAGTTCTTTTGCAATCTCATCAAGAGTAGATTTTGTGGTCGTGCCATTATGGCATGTCCATTGATTATCATGTTGTTTATACCCTCTTAATTCAACATAAGTCTCTAATGCTTTTCTATCCTTAGCTGGATCATTTTTCCGTCTACCAAAGTTATTCGATATCAAGGCACGAAGTTTAGAATTTTCATCTTGTAAATCAAATATCATATTGGCAATTCGCATATAATTGTTCATGGTTTGTTGTGTTATACCATATGATTCTGCCAATTCAATTTGGTTAGATGGGATATTAGGATTTGCAATTGTCAAAAGTTTTGCTTTTTATTCATATTGGTTTGATCCGTTTCCGCCACGTTCAAATCAATATAGTTGTTCCAGTTCCAACACCTGCCATTTTAGCAAGTTCTTTGTCTGTGTGAGTGCTTTTAACTTTTTCTCCATTTGGAGAAGAAGTTAAATCTGTGCGAGTGCCTTGTGTTGACTTTGCTTGTTCTTGTATTTTCTTTTTAAACTTGTCCATAACAGCTAATCTTTGGGCGGGTGGAAGGTTACGTCTACCTAGTTGCGTATTGATCATCCATTCCATTACATAACCTATTCTGCAAGCTCTTATTCGCCCAAATAGCCACTTAACGCCATTCACCATAAAGGAAATCGTTCAATACCCAAACGCCCCTATATGGTCAAAATACAGCGTCACAGGGTATGTTTATGCTGTGCTGCATTCGCTTCTTGAAAGAGGAATTTCATTGATAACATATTTCCCTTTTCACATATATATGTTACAATTTAAAACGTGAAAGGGGATAGTCTAATGGATAAAAAGTTACAAGTTTTTGTTTCATCAACATATACAGACCTTATCGAAGAACGTCAAGCCGCTGTTGAAGCTATCCTTAATGCTGGTCATATTCCTGTTGGTATGGAACTGTTTAAAGCTGGTAATGAATTACAATTAAAAACCATATATAAATGGATTGACGAATCTGATGTATTTATACTTATTTTCAGTGGGCACTATGGCTCCATTGAAGATGAATCTGGCATAAGTTATGCAGAACTGGAATATAGGTATGCTCTTTCTAAAAATATGCCTACATATGCTATTTTTTTAGATGATGGCGATGGCATATTTAAAAGAGTGTCTACAAATGATAAATTTAAAGATAACCATTCCAATTTGCACAATATTTTTAAAATGTTAGTATTTTCTAAACCGACCAGAAAAGTAACCAATATATCAGATCTCAAAATTGCTATAAGTAATATATTAATTGAGTATAGTATACTAAATTCTGCTATTGGATGGGAAAAAGTACATTATGACAAAAATGTAAATAATTTTGTACAAGCAATATACCAACAAAATCCTGAAAACCTTACATCCTTATTTAATAATACTGATGCCAACAGTAACTTCATGCATTATTATAATATTTATAAAAATTTTGAATTAGATTCCATCTCTAATATTACAACAAATAAATGCATTATAAATCCATTAGGAAATCCTATTTCTGACATAAAAACAATTCGTGTAGATGTTAGCGGAATAAATGATTGGATGTTAAATGAACTAAATAAAAATCCTACTGATTTATATCAATTATCTTCTCGTAGTTTTGAAGAACTCGTTGCTGAAATTCTCACGCGTAAAGGATATAAAGTTGAACTAACTCCTGCTACTCGAGATGGTGGGAAAGACATTTATGCTGCGCGTAAAGATGATTTGGGATCGTTTTTATATATTGTAGAGTGCAAAAAATATAAACCTACACATAAAGTTGGTGTAAATGTATTACGAGATTTGTATGGTGTTCTTTCAAAAGAAAGAGCCACTTATGGAATCGCTGTTACTACCTCTTATTTTTCTAAACCAGCACAAGAATTCCAACAAGAGATTCAGTTCCAAATGTCATTACAGGATTTCAATTCAATTAAACAATGGTTATTTGATGTTACACATACATAATTATTATCAAATCCATTGCCTTTGACATCCCACACTCAAAGGCACTATTTTTATCTAATCTCTCATCCCACCCCCATTACATAACTTGATCCTAAACTCCTCCAACTCTTCAATCGGAAACACTTCATTCTCAGGAACATCGCTAATAACTAAATCTGTTTTTGTTGCTTCTATAATCAGGTTGTGAAAGTCAATGTTTTTGACTTTATAGATTTTATCTGCTACTGATAGGTATTGAATTTTTGTATTGTTAATTGTTTGAATCCTCCGTAACATCTACTTCTTTTACTTCATATATCATACTTAAAATCTTCATCCCATAATCATACAATTCCTTATTAGAAAAATCATCTCTGTTTCTTCCGGTTACAAGCAATATACCATCACGATTATTCTTAAAAGCACCATCTTTACAATTCAATTCCTTACACTTCTTTTCTAATTCAGGAATACCAAAAATCAACTTGTCATATAATACCTGTTCTTCCTCGCCCATTTCCTTATAAGCATGAGCATCATATATACCACATAAATAATGAAAAATAGCATCATCATCCAAATGTTTCATATCACTCATATAGAGAAAGTAATGCAACAGTTCATGCCGTATATTTCGTTTCGTATCCTCTAAATCATCCATGCAATAATATACATTAATCATATTCTGTTTACCTATACTGGTAAAATTACCTCTTTTAGCATAATTAGTCTTTCCTTCGCTATCTTTTGCGAAATCAGTATGAAATACAATCGGTAAAATATCTGTACTCATGTTTTCAAAGAAACTGTATTCTTGTTTTAACTTATCACCAAATTCTTTCGCATATTCTATGAAGTCACTGTATTGCTCACCAAACTCAGCATAGTAATCTTTATACTGATCTATCTCTTTCTTAAATTGAGACATTTCAGCCATAAGCTGTTTACGATTGTTTATGTAACAGATTCCTTTACTCACAGATGGCTTCTTTGCAAAAACATAATTTCTCTGGAAATCCGCATAATCCCAAAAGGAAACATCTACTTTCACAGGCTTCTTATATTTGCAATTACCATAATGTTCACACTCAAAACAATCCCCATATGTAACGTCTTCGCCTGTCAGTTCACAGATATCCCTCATTGAATCTGTTTCAATCTCATATAAATCGTATTCATCTTTCTTTAATGGCTCTGTTATAAGATTGATAATATCTATACATTCCTGTTTTAATGACATTGTATTTCTCCTTCTCAAAAATCTAATGGCAGAGATAAGGAATATCTTTTAATTCTCTTTACCTGTCTAACTGGCAGACCATATAATCTATTTCTTTTTTAACGTGCTTGCACCATAAGCACCCATTTCCCAATCTTTCTAAATCCCCCAGGATTCCTTTAATTTATTCAAAAACTGCATTGCTTCATTATCGCCAGTTACATCAGGATGGTATTTAGTGGCAAGTGTCCGGTAAAATTTTTTATAATACTCTTTCTCTTTTTCATTACTAAGACCACTGTTAAAACTACTTGTCCCATAACTGCCGGAATATTTATTGTAGTTACTTTGATAATCCCTCTGGTAACTACGGCTTCTTTCTTCATATTCTTTACGGGATTTGTATTCCTTCTTTATCTTTTCAAGATAATCTAAATTTCTCAATTTGCCGAAAATATCATAACACCGATCATATTCATTCTCTTGTACTTCATATTTTTCAGCAAACTCATGCTTCTTTGCCTTATACTCACGCAAAATAGCATCGTATTTTTCTTTTACCTTATATTCTTCTGTTTGCGCAAATTCAGCTTTTACCTTATCTTCTAAAGTATCCAGTTTACTTTCTATTTCTGCCCACACTAAATCAGAATCTATACCCATTTCTTCAGCAATATCATCTATCTTGCTGCTTATGATACAGTCATACCATCCGAAATCCACTAAATCATAATACTTGATAGTTGTTACATGGAACTGATTCTTCCGTACTTTTCCCTTATCATCACGGTAGCTTTTATCATGGAGTGTTATTTTATATGCTGTTTTAATTGGACGCTCAAATTTTTCATCTGAATATGTATAACCATAACTTGTATAAGGAACTCCGTTTACTGTCCAATTTGATGTAGTAACACATAATTCCTTGCCACATCCAATAGAATTATAACTTTTCATCTGTATTTCCTGAATATAACAATACATCAGTTCACCTCCTGATACTGTAGTTACTTCTCATAATTAGTTAGTAACTACATATCCTTAATCAATAAGTCTCCTTTTCATCCAAAAAATATACTCATGAGCAATCGTTAGATTGCGAATGAATCAGTCACCGCCGCTTTTTGCGGTGGCTGCCTACTGTCAGAGACTACACAAACTCATAATCATTCTTATCAATCAAGCCAATCACTTCTAATACTTCTTTTTGTGTTGATTTATCCTTACAACTCTTAGTCATTTGGATAATCATTTTCATAGAATATACAGGTAACAATAATGAACGTAACTTCTCCCTATACCTCATCCATTCCAAACGCTCATATTCATAGCATCCATTGTATGATTGTCCACAATTTGCCCATTTCTTTTCAAGATAGGCATTTTTACTTATTACTGGCTCACAAGCTGCCAAACATGATACCAATAATGAATCTGTCAATTTCTTATTCTGTAAATTCTCTTTATCCTGTTTTGTCATAAATAATCTGTCTCCTTTTATGTTGTCTCTGACAGTAGGCACAGCCTAAATTCCTCAAAGTCCAGCAGAGCTGTCCTTTTCTGAATTTAGTCCGTGATTATTATTGGAGCATCTTGTCACATTGTTTCGCCGCAAAAAGCGCGGCTTCACAATATGCCAATCTGTCCAATAATGATATGTTTTTGTAAGCAGATAATTTTCTTTGGGGGAGAATCCACAAATATGATATATAAATACACTTCTATGAATCATACCCATTATCAATAACCTTTTTCATCATTTGATTTTGTCCCCCTTTTCTTAATAAATATATATAGGATTTGGGGACAAACTTATTTCACACGGCAGTCTTACAATAGTAACCTTTTTGTAATCTAACTATAATAGTCCAGGCTTAACCCCCTTTTTTAAGCGTTAACCTCTATTATAAGCTTTACGCACAAATACGGGGGTTAAACTACTATATGTAAATTGATCTGGTAATCTATTCCAGTAAAAATTAACCGCCCTCAAAATTTTAATTTTCACTTAAAACGGTACAACCTTCCATGCACTCTTATATTTTTTCTTCTTTTTGTTACCATTTTCATCAGTATAATTACGTGTAGTTTCAAATTCTTTTATACGGTAATCTATTTCCCGTTCTTCCAGTATCTTATTTAAAGTATCTGCTTTCTTCAAAAGCTTGCCATCCTGTTTTGCATTGATCTTTTTAATCAATTCACTTCTATCTTTTAGCTGTAATAATACAACCTCATCCTTAACCATTTTTTGCAAATAACTATTCAGTTCATAATCTTCATTTATCATTCTATATGTAAACCTCCCTGTCCCTTCATCATAAAACCCAAACATCAATGCCAAATATTTACAATATCCAAATGTATCAAATTTCTTTAACATAATGGAATAATCCGCTATATCCTCTTTCTTTTTAAAATACATAGGTTCATTAATTCTTTTTGTATATGAGTTTGGGATCACATTTCCATTTTGGTCATATACCAAATCATCATACAAAATATTATTTATGTCATTCTGCATGGGATACTTTTCTATCAGCTTATCTACGGAATATCCATTATCCATATAAAAATCAGCCATTTCAATTTTCTTCTCCATGGTTCTCTTCAATCCAGCCAACTTTTGATTGTTTATTATTTTTATATAGATATTCAATTTGTCATCTTCATTTTGGATACGTTTCCTACCAATGCACTGTATCAATGATCCAATATCCACTATATCAATTACGATATGCTTAACATCCGTATCAATAATATTTATGCCAGCGTCAAAGCAAGATGTAGTAATCAAAAACTGCTCATTGAATCTTTGGTTTATGAGAATATCTTTTATCTTATTCCTGTCCACATATTCATAGTATTTTCTATTATTGGCACTACAATTAAAAACACAATACTTTTTATATTTTGAATAAAGCTTATAAGCTTTTTCAGCCGATTGTATAAAAAATATTCCCTTATCACCCTTTGCAACACCCTCTTTCAAGAATTCTTCCATGGTTTTATCTTTATGGAAAAATGTCAGTTGCTGAATAAAAGAAAAATCAAAAGGAATTTCATATTCAATAGCTTTTTCCAATCCATTATCCTTAATATATTTTCTCATGTATCTTGCCATGTGGTCACCTGTCGCTGACATAAATACATGGACTGATTCTGTATTACTCATAATCATATTAAAGGATATTGCTGTCTTGTTATTAAAACTGCTATCATTAAAAAAGTAATGGAATTCATCACATACAACAAACATATATTTCGACAAATCAAACTTATTTGTATTATGCAGCACACTATACTCTAATGACTGATATGTAATCACTTCTATTACATCCACTTTCCCATCTGCTTCTATCTCATACTGAAATTGTTCAACACAGTTTGATCTATGGATCAGCATGAGGATTTTGCCATTTACAGATTTTGCCATATCATATAGTGTATTTTTACAAAAATAGCTCTTTCCTGCTCCCATGGGTGACGCAATCAATATATTATCTCTTGGCTTCCATTTTTCAACATCTTCCTTTTTAATCAAATCTGTTACCCTTATTTTCTTCATTGGCACACCCTCCATCTATCGGCTCATATATTTGTCAATTGCCGACTTCAATTGTGGTGTGTCATTGAAAAAGAATACATTCCTACCAGTCTTTTTCAAATCTGGTTGCATATCAATAAGGACAAACCCTTTTTGCATTAAATAACCTGCCATACGTTGATTGTATACAATAAAATTCTTCTTATTTTCTCTATCTATTACTATGATCTATTCCTCCTCCCAAAATAACAATGTTCTTTCTATATCTTCTACATCCACATCATTGCCAACACGCAAATATACGGTCACAACATTTTCTGAATATGGATTCATTGCACCTGAATCAAGTATGTATTCACCTTTTGTAGATATATTTCTTTCATAGTGCCAATCCACAAAATCAGCAAATACACCAGATTCACAGAGAAAATCCAAACTGTCTTTGAATTTATCAGTATCTATGGTTTCTGTCTTTCTGGAAGTCTTATAATATATTTCTGCTTTTGTGATATGTAGCAGATTATTTGTGATTGCTGAATTTAATTGTTTTGTTGTTGTTTTTTTTCTCATGACTCAATATTCTCCCTCTTACAGGCGGCATATTAATTGAGGAATACACCGCCTTTGATTGTTACAATAATTATTTCTACACTGATTATGCTGATACCTGCTGGACTTCAAAACCGGCAAATTCAGCAAGTTCAATTAAATCCATTTCTTTATCAACTACTGGCTTTTCCGATTTATCAACTACATACCACCCATGAATCCCTTTATCATCCCTTACACGCATAATGTGCAACTTGTCCTTTTTCAATTCATGCAGTACCATAGCAAGTGTGAGTACAGGCTGTATATTGATTGCATGGATACGGTTGTTTTCATCTTTGCTGACTTCAAAAGAAACAATATCACCATTATCCAATGACTTATAACCTTTCATTTGAATCTGTGTATAATGGGAAAAAAATTCTTTACCATCATCAGCTTTTATATATCCCCAACCCTTTTTCTTGTCGAAAAATTTAACTGTACCTTGCATTTTTTTGAATCTCCTTTTCGCTTAATTATTTATTTGCTTTATAGGCAGTACCCTATAGCGTGATACTGCCCGTGATTACTATTTCTACATTTAGAACCTCAAACTTATAAAACCTCCGTCTGTAAATTCGATACTATAATCCCGTAAGCCCACTTCCGGGACTAAATCAGCATTGGACATTGTGATTTTTTTAACTTCATTCTTGTTTACACTGACTCTCGACTTATCTACATAATGAGAAGCATAAATCGCATCAAGAGCAGAAATCATACTGTCTTTATCATCTTCAGATAAACTATCCCACTTGGCAGCAACCTGTGACACAATACTTGTCTCTGAATCCGTATCAATGTCATGGTCAGATAAAACCTCATAGGCATTTTCATTTTCTGTTTCTTCGTAATATTCCTGGTTAAATGTCAGCTTTACATTGCCATCTTCATAATCAGTTGTATTAAAATGGTTAAAAAATATTTCCCAATATGCCGGTTTGCTGAATCTCTGCACCCTGATACCAAAATCTGAATATTCAAGTTCTAATTCTTTAAGCCTTGAAATAAGTTCATCCCATGTAATCTCACCGGAACCGCTGCGCTCCTTTGCAAAACGCACAAAATTCTTAATCACTCTCTTTGGGTCAGATTCAACCTCTGGCGATTCCTTAAGCAACTTTGAAATTTCGGATGCTGTATTGGATTCCATTGTCAGATTTTCAAAATCCAGTAACTTTTCCAGTTCAGCTCTTGATACCTTTTTGTCATTGAAATACCCCATGATAATGCTGTGTTCTTTACTTGTCATAATGTTTCTTCTCCTTTTTGGTTTGTCTTATTTTTAATATTTTCATATCAGTAGACACAAAATTTGCATCCACTGTATACTTCTACATCCCTATAAACATTTCGCTAACTGTTCTTTTTATCAGCTTTGTTTCTGACTATATTGATTTTTATATCTCCATGAAGGACACTGGTAATTATGAAGACCGTACAAACCACCATAAAAACAAGTCCAATAATTGTACTCAAAATCAGTACATATCTGGTAAAGAATTTCAATGCCTCTAACATATAAGTCCTCCTCTTTGTTGTGTTTGTTGGGTGAGACGGAATATCCCACCCATTGTTTACTAATGTATCTACATCACTCTCACAAAAACAATAAGTGTCTATTACTCCTTTTCTTTTTAGGTTCCCTTTTGACTGTTTTCCATTGTGGAATATGCACTTCATTCAAATATTCAGATAATATTTCTACATCCGATTGCTTTAAACATTCCATTCCACCTTTAAATCTGGATAAATCATTTACGTCTATACCAATATTTAAAGCTATAGCTTTTAACATCAAGCCTTGATTGGCAATCTCGATTAGCTTGTCTCGTACTGAGTCGTTGTTGTGTGACAATTCCTATAACCTCCACTTCTCTTTTTCAGGTAAGGAATTAGCATATTCTGACCACGATAAGATATTTACTGATTATCTGTGACTAGCTATTACTAATTCCTATTAACTCTGATTATGTTTGATAAACCCTACATGAATAACCAGTCTCTTGTAGATTCTACCTTTTCAGTTTTAGGTTTCTCAACCGTCAAATCTCCTAAAAAGTCAATACTACCTGTTAATCTCCGCTCACTTGTAGCTGTTAAGTTCTTTTTAATGGTATCCTTATCATCTTCAATCTTCTGTTTGATTTCTCCTAATTTTTTATATGGAAGCGAACAACCAGATATTGCCAAGACGGTTGCATCTGCTTCCCATCCTTCAAATGTCGCAAGTGGCTTTCCTACACTTTCAATTATTTCATTTAGACGCACATTATTATTGGAATTGACCAATGCTATATTTGCCACTACGCCATCATCCTCCAACGACACATAAATGTTATCCCTGATTCTCTCAATTACCGTTTGGGTAGTTGCTTTATCAGAACCTTGTTTGTTCACAATGCAGATCCCCTTTTGTGATAGAACATTCTCAATCTCTGCCCGATCAACCACACCCCTTGTAGAAGTTGTCTCACAATTCAAAAACGCATCCAGATAACAAGCGAACTGTTCATTTAGAACTAATTTTTCTTTATTCTTATTGTTATCAATGATGAAAGTCGCACCACCGCCCCCTATGGTTTCTAATTCTTGGAAAAACTCATAGCAGTTCATATATTCTTTCATGCTTGCGTTATCATCAGGCGTACAGGTTATTGCACATATGATTTTATCTGTTTCAGCTTGTAACCTTTTCTTGATAGATGGTAACATTGCACTCCCTGAACCACCGCCAGAACTTCCTACAATAAAGATAATTTGACAATCTTTAAATCTTTCCTTAATTTCATTGACAAGCAAATCAAAATTCTCACAATTGTTTTCCGCTAATAACTGTTTTGCTTTTTTTCTTTCCTTGCTACTGCCATATCCACCCAAAATATGATATTTACATTCTTCTGGTATATCCAAACCATCCAAATCCGATTGTGCCGTGTTCGCTGCCATAACAGAATATCCCTTTGTATGAATACTCTTGATAACATTACCTCCCATTTGTCCTAAACCAACAAAACCATACCTTCCATTAACACTCATTGTTACTCTCATTCTTTTCTTCCTCCTTATTTTCATATTTCTTTAATAATTCCAAACCTTCTTCACTTAAATAATACCCATTTGCCCTTGCTACTTTTGCACCAGGCTTTATAAGATTTCTTTTTTCAAGAATCCGTATATGCTTGTACAAAGTATTTGGTTTATTTTTTCTTTCATTTTTTGCTATCTCATTTACTGTCAGTGACTTCATGTGGTTTATTGCTTTTTTTGTTTCGAGAATTTTCATAATTACATACTGTGTTCTGACTAACTCTTCATTCACTCTTATCACCTTCTTCCTTTTAATGATATTCTCTTTTTGTTTCTTACTAACTCTGATTAGTTATGGTAAAAAATAATTGGCTTTTAGCCTGTATCATGTATTTCTACCTTTTTTACTTCTGTTTTCTTCAGCTTTTGGTACGGATAGATGCTACACACACCCATCCGACACTCTGGATTGTAAGATTTACAACCGTCACACTCTTTACGTTTCCAGCTCTTCTTACTCAA
>Ga0209064_1002075_pt1 | contig 24813 bp, 21 predicted proteins | sample Inofromicrocosms_FD_187498 | JGI IMG/M metagenome (GOLD analysis project Ga0209064, IMG submission 187498) | Mouse cecum microbial communities from Vienna, Austria - Inoculum for glucosamine and mucus D2O microcosms (SPAdes) (version 2) | ecosystem: Host-associated > Mammals > Digestive system >... | reverse complement strand
TATTTATTTGTGCTAGGTTTTCAACCTCTATTGAATCTAATACTTTATAATTTTTTACTTCTATACTCTCTATCACATTAGACTCCTAAACTTTGATTTAGAAGAATAGCAAAAATAATTCCTTATATTTGAAATATATAAAAATTTCTTAATATAAGATTTTAGTCACTTTTATTTCTTCCCACAATGCTTTTCCTTTTTTATTATCATTAGATTCTATAATGTCTTGCATATGTTCTTTTATCGTTCTGTCTTTTTTATCAAAAAGGATGCTTTTATCCAAAAAGTTACAATTAACTTCTTTATGAATTGTTGTATCTATGATTTTATCTGCTGTTATATCTTGCACCTCAAGTTCTGCTTGTTTAATAATTGGTAGTTCCTCAAGTTTTGCAAAGTGTTCTAGACTCATATAACAATCTGTTTCTATAAATTCTTTATAAAATGCAACATAATTAAATTCTAAACTATTCATTTGACTCCTTTGTTTATATATTAAGAGCAAAGATCTAACGCGTCATTTAAACAAATATATAAACTTAAACATTACATCTCACGATTTTATCTACCCATTGCTTAGTTCAAAAGGATTACACACTAAATCATTAATCTTAAATTCTCAATGAGAATCTGTGGTTTTGAGAACTAAAATCTTATCAACCTTTAAGATGTTTTATTTTGCAATCATTCTTCTCTCCTTATATTTATATCCATATAGAGACATCCACTTAATATTTTCAAGATCACTCATTATTAAAAACCTCTTCTATCTTTAATTTTCTCAATGTCATTTTCGTCATCCTCCTCACTATGCTCGTCATTATTAAATTTAAATACTCTACATTCGCCACTATCTATAAACTCTTTTTTTCTTTGCTCAAGAAACTCATAAAATTTATTTTCTATAGCCACACTTAAAAAAGGTAAATTTTGTTCGCAACTACCATTACGACTATTTTTACCACAATTAATACTATGTTCATTAAGGCAATCCCAACTATTGCAATAAACTTTACCATCTTTGTCAAGTTCTATAAAGCTAAAACCATAAAATTCCATTTCCCAAAAAACTTCATTATCTTTATTTTGACACGCAACTCTTGCATCTGCTTTGCTCACACTAAAAAATAATGCAAGTAAACTAACTCCCAACGCCAATTTGAGTTTTATTCTGTTTTTCATTCTGCACTCTTCTTATTAAAATCTACCTTAACACATTCTCCACTTAATAATAATTCCTCTCTATGTTTATATAAAGCTTCTTTGAAAATTTTTCTCATTTCCTTGCAAATTTCTGCATTATTGCCAACCTTACAATTATAGCCTATTTCATCTCCTTTTATATAACCAAAACTACCAAATACTATATTCCTCCACCATTCCTCATCTTGTGCATTTTTACATATAACCCTGTCATTTGCTCCCCTTGCTTCACTCATATTAAAGAATAATGTGATAAATATAATCCCTATTGCAAATGCCTTTCTCATTTTATCCTCCTTAAGGTCAATATGCCATTTAAGCCAACAAAGTTCTGCAAGCAACAAAGCTTCGTTAGCTTAAATATAATTTTAAGTATGAATGTGTTGAGATGTATAAAGAATAGAGGTTCAATGGAGATTATATAATATTTGATATTATAAGCAAGTATTGGCAGAGATTTAAAAAGTATTATTGGAATAAGTGTAGCAATGTCTAGCTTATGCCCCCCCCCCCGTTAAAAAGCAATCCATATCGTATCCTTGTAAGTGAAGTTAAGGTATTATAGAAAATAAAGTCTAAAAAACAAATTAACTTCTAAAGCCCATACTCTTAGCATTATCAAAATTTCCGCTAAGCTCAGCCTTGATATGTGTGATAAAATCTTGTTGTGTGAAAATAGGCTCTTTTTTTGTGGCGACTTTATAAGCGGTATTTTTAACAATAAGGTGAATCTGTCCTCCACTTAAGTTATATTCTGCAAGTGCATTGGCAAGATTTTCTTTGCAATCTTCTCCAAAATCTGCATTTTTTGGCAGATATTTAAGCCATAGAGCGATTCTTTGCTCTTTATTTGGTCGTTTAAATTCAATTTTATAATTAAATCGCCGCGAGAATGCGCTATCAAAGTTTTCTAAAAGATTGGTTGTTGCAATCAAAATGCCCTCAAATCGCTCAATTTGCTCTAAAAAAATATTTTGCATTTGGTTGTGCATTTTATCTGCACTATTGCCACTAGTTGCGCGCGTGCTAAGGAATTGGTCAGCTTCATCAAGGAGCAAAATAGGCTCATTTTTAATTTTTTTGCAAATTTCTTGGTAGCTATCAAAAATTTTGCGCACATTTTTTTCGGATTCTCCCACATACATAGAGAGAATCTTTGAACAATCAAAGCTTAACACTTGCTTTTTAAGGCTTTTAGCCAAAGCTAGAGCAGTAATGGTTTTACCTGTGCCAGCTGCACCATAAAGAAGAATTTTTGCATCAATGCCCTTTTTCTTATCTTTTATCCCCCAAAGTCTAAGCAGAGAAATTACATTGCTATTGACTTGAGCTAAGAGATTGTCCAAAATCTCACGCGTGTGAGAGTGCAAAATCACATCATTAATGCTTTGTTTTGGCTCCACAAGCTCAAAAATCTCTTGCTCTTTGATAATAGAATCAAGACTGATTTTAGCGCGTTTCTTTTTTTTGTTAGGGTGAATGATATCTTGAAGTATTTCTTCTGGGATAAAAAATGTGCGTGATATGCCCCCAAAAGGATTAAGCAATTCATCATAATCCACTAAGCCCTTTTGCACAAGATTAGAATTTTCATCAAGTAAAGAGCGATGTTTGATTTTGTCATACTCATCAAGGCTAATGAGCTCAAGTAAAGCATTTATATCGCGTAAATTCTCATCACTACTTGAATATTCTTCTTTGAGCAGGGCAAAAAAGATAATCTGTTCTTTTTGTTCTAAGTGATGTTCTTTGATAAGCTTGATAATACTAATATCTTTAGTTGTAAGCTTTAAGCGTGAGTTGATAGTATCTTCAAGGAGCTTAAGGCGATAATTTGCACGTAAAAGAGAGGGAGAATCTATTTTTTGCGAAAATTTAAGCCCACTCATTTTATGAAGTAAATCAATATGCGCAAAGCGGTCTTTGAGATATTCAAGGTGGTCTTCATAGGGAGTGATTTCGGGCAAATCAACATTAAGCGTGCCATCTTCAAGGAGTTTCAAAAAGGTGTGTGAGAGACAAATATTATCATTATAGAGCTCAAGTAATGCAATATCGGTAAGTTTGGGCTGTAAGAATGAGCTTTGAGTAATCCAACCTAACTCAATAAGATTACGAATATGATGCAAAAATGCAAGGCTATGCTCACCTTGTGTGCTTGAGGTGTCTTTGTGTGGGAAGACTTTAGCAAGTAATATATGCACGACAAAATCCATTTCACCCTCAAGCAAGGCTTTTGCCATAAATTGCAAAATTTTTCCTTCATTTTCATTACACTTAAGGAATCCAAAAAGGCTATTATTTGTTAAATCTTTACACGAAATAAAATCAAGATAATGCTTCATTTATTACTACCCCTCCCCTGTATTTCCTTTGATGAGTATTTATTAATTAAATGCTTTTTAGGAGTGTGTTTTGACACAATTTTCCTTTAATATATTTAAAAGTTTTAAGGGGAACATTATAGCAGTCCCTAGCTTTTTGGCTTCTTAGTAGGATTCATTTTTGTATCTCTCGCCCACCATAAATATGGGTCAATGCCATAAGGTGGGGTAATGGTTGGCATTTCAATTTTGCGCCAATATGCCACACGAAAAGCAGGGAGGTTAAAATGTGGGATAGCATAGAATCCCCAAAGCAAGATTCTATCCATTGCTCTGCCAATGGCTATACGCTCTTTTTCATTCGTAGCATTTAATAATCTTTGAATTAAATCATCTACCACAGCATCTTTTACGCCTGCAAAATTTTTACTCCCACTTGTATCTGCCACTGCAGAGCTCCAATAGTAATTTTGCTCATTGCCCGGAAAAAGGCTTTGCCCTAAAAGCTCAATGACCATATCATATTTGAAATGCCGCACACGATTAATATATTGTGAATCATCTACTTTTTTAATCGTAGCAGTAATGCCAAGCTTTTGGAGATTTTTTACAAAAGGCAAGCAAATACGCTCAAAAGCTTCATACGATATAAGAATTTCAAAAGTAAAAGGTTTGCCTTGCGGCGTATAAAGTGTGCCATTTTTAATATAAAATCCCGCACTTTTAAGTAAATCTCTTGCGTATTTGAGATTCTCTCTTAAATTTTCCCCACGCACTTTTGCTCCATCTGTGCGGGGGATAATATAGCTTTGGGTAAAGATTCTAGGATTAAGCTTAAATTTATATTCTTCCAAAATCTCTTTTTCCCTGCCTGTGGGAATGCCAGAGGAAGCAAAAGGGGAGTTATTAAAAATATGTTTCGTGCGTTCATATTGATTAAAAAATAAATTTTTATTACTCCATTCAAAATCAAACGCATAAAGTAGGGCTTCCCGCACTCTTATATCGGCAAAAAGAGGATTTCTCGTATTGAAAAAAAAGCCTTGAAATGTGCTTGGAAGCTGATGTTTAAAGCTCTGTAAAATGATTTTTCCCTCTTTTTTTGCCTTGCCCTCATAGTCGTTTGCCCACACTTTTGCTGAAGATTCTATGCGATAGTCGTATTCTCCAGCAAGGAAGGCATTTTGCGCCACAGAAGGGTCTTTATAATATTCTATAATGACTTCATCAAAGTTATATGCCCCCTTTTGTGTAGGGTGATTTTGCGCCCAATAGTGAGGGTTGCGTTCATAAATGATACTGCGCCCTATATCAAATTTTTTCACTCTATATGCGCCGCTTCCTATGGGGATTTGAAGTGGATTCTCACCAAAAGTATTTTTGCCCTCTTTAAGATAAATATGAGCAGGTAAAATAGGGAGTTGCCCTAAGATTAAAGGTAGCTCTTTGTTAGAATCATTTTTAAAATAAAATGCCACTTCGCTCTCACTTAGCACTTTGACGCTTTTGACATCAGCATAGTAGCGTTTAAACTCTATCTTGCCCTTTTGCATTAGCGTCTCAAAGCTAAATGCGACATCTTTTGCGCTCACCTTTACACCATCACTAAATTTTGCCTTTGGGTTGATATGAAAGATAATGTAATCTCTCCCCCTTGTCATAGAATCTGCAATTAGCCCATATTCGCTAAAAGGCTCATCTAGGCTTTGAATGGTAAGTGTGTTATACACAAGTGTGCTAAGCTCCGCAGCCGCATTGCCCTTTTGCACAAAGGGATTGAGGCTATCAAAAGTGCCAAGAGCAAAGCCTTTGAGTGCGCCACCTTTTGGAGCATTAGGATTAGCATAGTCAAAATGTGTGAAGTTTTGAGGATATTTGAGTGTGCCATAAATGCTAAGAGCGTGCGTTTTTCTTTGTGCGTGCAAAGTATCCGCGTTCATTCCTATGCATAAAGCAAGCAGAAGTATAAAATAGACTTTCATTATCAAAGATTAATAGAATCTATTAAGCGCGTAAGGAAATACACCAGCGATAAAAATCAGCACAATCACGAAGGGCAAGATATATTTAACATACGCATACCATATATTTACAAGGTGCGGATTAAGTGTGCCATTGTTGCTTAACTCTTTTTTTGCTTCATCTTTTAAAATCCAACCCACAAAAAGTAATGTGCCAAGAGAGGTGAGCACAAAGAGAATATTGCCGCTGATAAAATCAAAGCTATCAAAGATATTTTTGCCATTCCAAGTGATATGCTCCCAAGCTCCATAAGAGAGGATACAAGGGAGATTCCCACATATGAAAATAAAGCTAAGCGTGATATTAATTGCATTGGTGCGTGAGATATTACACTTTTCATATAAAGCGGTAATAATCACTTCATAAATGGGCAAAGAAGTAGTAAGTGCTGCAGTAATTAAAAGCAGGAAAAAGATAAGGGCTAGGACATTACCAAAATAAATATGTGAAAACACAATAGGGAGGGTTTGAAATACAAGGCTTGGTCCTTGATTTGGTTCTAATCCAAAACTAAAGAGTGAGGGAAAAATCATAAATCCAGCTAAGAGTGCGATAAGTGTATTAAGCACACCGGTGGCAACAGCGGTTTTAATCATATTTTCATTTTTTTGTAGATAGGAGCTAAGTGTAATCATCACGCCAAAACCTAAGGAAAGTGCAAAAAACACTTGCCCTAGCACATCAATGAAAAGCTTAGCTGTGATTTTGCTAAAATCGGGCAAAAGATAGAATCTCACGCCCTCCATTGCACCTGGAAGCGTAAGATTGCGGATAACGATAATAAATAAACAGATAAAAAGCAAGGGCATAAGATATTTCATACTGCGCTCAATGCCATCAATGATGCCTTTTTTGAGAATTACCCAATTTATAGCGACAAATACACTTGTCCAAATGCCAATCATTAGCGGATTATGCTCTATTTTGGCATTATAAAAGCTTTGGGCAAGTTCTTTATCAATGGGCGAGGAGAGATTAAGCTCACCACTTAGGATACTTGTGATATAAGTAATCACCCAGCCGCCTAGCACCATATAATATGCCATAATCCCAAATGCCCCTGCAATGCCACAATAGCCAATGATTTTATAGATATGCGGAATGCTTTTGCCTTCTATCTCTCCACCAAAGGCATCAATTGCGTTTTTATGTGCGCGTCTGCCAATGACATTTTCTACCCAAATCACGGGGATTCCTACTAAAATCATTGCAAGAATAAAAACAAGCACATACGCACCACCACCATTTTCTCCTACAAGATATGGGAATCTCCAAGTTGCTCCAAAGCCAATAGTCGCTCCTGCAACGGTTAAAACATAAGTGAGACTAGAGCTCCAAGTTTGGCGAGTAGGGGCAGGATTTTGCATTATTTCTCCTTTTGGGGTGTTTTCCAAAATACATATACAATTTTAATAAGCACACTAAAAATAATACCCTCTAAAATCGCACCAAGCACAAATGATGCATAAAGCGTATCATTGAGTTCCCCGATACTTTTACCTAAAGTAGCAGTGGCGATAAGAAAGGTAAGTGGCATAGAATCGCTTAGCGCAAAAAGGAGTGTAAATTTTGCACTTTTAAAATATTTACCAAAGACAATACTTGCACTAATGAGGCGCAATGTAAGCATACCGATGACAAGATATAAAGCGTGATAGAGAATCTGTGTATCCCTAAATACTGCATTGAGATTGAGTGTAGAGCCCACGTGCACAAAGAAAAAAGGCACAAAGAACCCAAATCCAAAATGATTGAGTTTTTCGGGTAATTCGGCTTTATGTTTAAAAAATGTAGCGAGAATCGTTCCGGCTAAAAATGCTCCAAGCACAGCTTTAATTTCTAAGAACATCATTAAAAGCACGAAGCCAAAAAGTAACATAAAGACAAATCGTAAGTCTTGAGAATTGCTATCATCGTTTGGCAAAAATAAGAATCTTACCTGAGGTATCCACCAAAAAATGACTTTTGCAATTTTAAAACCAAAGATGACAAAAAGCAAGAAAAGTCCAAGCATAAGGAGTTTTCTTCCCAGCTCACTTCCCACTCCGTGCCGCGATGCACCATCAATAATTACAAGTGCGGCAATACTTACTAATTCTCCCAAGATACCAATTTTGAGTGCCAAATCAAGCCAAGGTTGGTCTTTGCCATAATCCTTAATAAGCGCTACAATCATACCTAAGCTCATAACAGGAAATGCTGCAATATACACATAAGAAATTTTTGCGCTAAAAACAACGATGCAAGTAATGCCATAGAGTGTGCAAAAATATGCTAGAGTTTGAAGCAAAAAGGGTTTGCCAAGCTTTGCAAAAGATTTAATATCTACTTCCAAACCGCATAAAAACATTAAAAATAAAAATCCTATTTCTGCGACAATGTGTATTTCTTGAGAATCATTAAGGAAAGTAAAAAAATGTGCAGCAATAGCTCCTAAAATCATCTCTACTACTACAATAGGAATACGCGTAAGGCTACTAATAGGCGAAGCAAATAGAATAAGGAGAACAAAAATGCTAAAAGCACTGAGTGTTTCAATGGGATAACTCATTTTGATTCCTCTACACTTTTGTTTAAGTCTTTTAACCCAAGTGCGAGCAAAATAGCGCGTGGATAGAGAGAATATTCAAGGGCGTGGATTTTAGATTCAAATTCTTCAAGGTTTTCATTTGGAATCTTTTGCAATTTTTCTTGCAAAATAATTTCTCCACCATCAAGTTCTTCATTTACCCAATGGACACTTACTCCACCATAGGATTGAGCAGAGTTAAAACTCTCTCTAATGGCATAAGCTCCTTTGTGTTCAGGCAGAAAAGAGGGGTGGATATTGATTGTTTGAAAGGTTTGTGTAAAAGAAGATGTAAGAATGCGCATAAAACCTGCTAAGAGCACAATATCTATGGAATGCACTCGGAGTATTTCTATCATAGCATTATCAAAATCAATACGCGAGGAGAAATCTTTGTGATTAATAATTGTGCAAGGGATAGCAAGAGCAGCAGAGCGTGTAATACCTTGTGCTTTGGGATTATTACAAAGAGTAAGAGTGATTTCAAGATGCACAGGATTGTTATTATTATCATAAAATATTTTATTATGCAAAGATTCTATAAGGTTTTGCATATTGCTTCCGTTTCCGCTAAATAAAATGGCACATTTGATGTTTCTCATCACTCTGCAAACCTATGTTTTGATAAAAAATTGTGGGTAGTCTTTTTTAAGAGATTTGATAATACCAATCATCTCTTCTTGCCCATAATTTGCATCTTCAGGGAGTTTGGCATAAAATTTGTCCATTTGTTCCGAATAAAGCTCTATAAGTTCATCAATATGCTTTTTTTTCGCTCCAGCAAAATAAAGTGCAACGCCTAGCATATCAATGACTTCTAGTGCCATTTCTTCTAAACTCATTTCAAGCGTAAGTTCTTCACTGATGTTTTCATCAATACTCATAAATCCTCCTTGTGCTTATTTAAAATATATTCAATTTGTGTTTTAATATCTGCATAAGCAAAACTTTCTTTAAAACCTTCAATTTTTCCTCCAGCAGCATTTTTATGTCCCCCACCATTGAAAAGCTCTTTGCTCATTGTATTAACATCGCAGTTACCATTAGCGCGGAGACTTACATTACCACGCGAATTAACATCAATATAAAAATCATATTCAGGATTACGCCGCAAAAAGAGATTTGCCAAAACACTAATGCCTCCTAAAGAATAACTTAAGAATCCTTTTTTGTCATTATAGCTAATCGTGCAAAGATGTTTTTTTGCGCTTAAGAGTTCTACCTGTGCGTTTGAAGTGATAGTATCCATTGTTTGCGTTTTTGGGTCGCCTCCAAGTGCGCGTTTTTTAATTTCATACAAGGCATTATCAAAAGCTACCTCACCATTTGGGAGTTCTAAAAACTCTTGTGCAGATTCTATAAGAGCGAATTTATATGAGCGATGTTCCTCATCAAACATAAAACGATTAAGTTCATAACTTGAGCTAATCATATTCATAGCAACCTTGCCAAAATCAAATTTATAGCCATCTTCAAGCCAAATATCTACAGAATTAATCATTTCACTTAGATTGTGAATCCATTCTTTACGTGCAGAATTAAGTATATTGTGGTGCTGTGTAAGTGTTTGAAAAGTAATCTTACTTGCACTTCTTAAACTATCGAGATGATACCATTCATATTTATCTGCACATTCTTGCCCGCTAATATGGTGGTCTAAAAGCAGCAGTTCTATATCATATCCTGTAATTTTGAGCTCACTTACACGTTCATTAAGATAATTTGCCTCATTAAGTGTGAGATTTAAATCTGTGATAAGCAAAAGATATTTTTCATTTGTTGTCTGTTTTGTAGAGGAATTTTTAGGCGTTTTGCCAAATTTTAAAGCGAGGAGATTTTCAGTTGATTGCGTAGAGTGGATTATATAATCGAGTATAGAATTAAGGCGCACAAGCACTTCTTTGCCATAATTTGCATTATAAAATTTGATATGAGGGAAAAATTCTTTAGCTATAAATTGGCAACCATAGCCGTCTAAATCGGTATGTGAGAGATGAAAAACTTGCATATATGTCCTTAAAATTCAATATTAAGTGTGCCGACAACTTCAAAACTTGCGTGAGGGTCAATTTCTGCATTACCAAGTATGGTAATACTCATTCTAAAGGGTTCAAGGAGTTTAACAAGTGGCTTGCGGATTCTATAATCTACAAGCAGCACAGGCATAATATTTTTTTGTTTTAATTTCATATCTTCTTCTTGAATCGCATCTATGAGCTTTTGCACTTCATTAGAGTGTAATACGAAATTTTTGCCATTAGGTTGTTCTTTGATTCTATCAATGAGATATTGTTCGGTAGCAAGTGAGAGTGTGAAAAGTTTAAGATTCCCATCTTCGGCTTTGAAAATATCTGTAATAGTGCGTGCAAGGCGAGAGCGCACTTGCTCTACAATCGCATCAGTATCATCTTGCAAAATAGGATAAGTATCTGTGATACTCTCCAAGATTGTAGGCATATCTTTGATTGGAACTTTTTCGTGAAGAAGCTCGCGCAATACACGCAAAATGATACCCATAGGAATTTTTGAGGCTTCACCAACCACCACAGGATAATCTTTAGCGTGTCTGTCCATAAGAACTTTCACTTCATCTTTAGTGATGAATTCTTCCGCATAAGTTTTGATAAGCTCTGTCATATGTGTGGTAATAATCGTAGAGGGATCAATAATATGATACCCTTGAATAATCGCTTCTTCTTTATCTTTTGGGTCTATCCATAGTGCATCAAGCCCAAAAGCAGGTTCTTTTGTGGGGATACCCTCAATAACTTGTCCTACCATACCTGTATCCATTGCTAAAAATTTATCGGGCAAGACATCACCTTCACCAATTTTTACACCTTTGAGCAAAACCTCATAGTTGGTAGGCTGGAGATTAAGATTGTCTTTGATACGAATTTGTGGGATTAAAAACCCATAGTCAGTAGCAATTTTCTTACGCATAGCACGGATTCTTTCTAATAAATCACCATTTTGCTTTATATCAGCAAGGCGGATAAGTTGATAGCCCAAATAAATTTCTAAAGTCTCTACTTTGAGTGCTTCATTAATAATGGCTTCCTCTTCTTTTTTAATTTCTTCTTCGCTCTTTTGTGCTCTTTGCGCTTTATGTTGAGATATATCAATATCTTGTTCTCCGCTTTGTGTTGGAGTTTTATTCAGATGCGACGAATCCTCTTTGCGCAACCATTTTTCTACGAGAGAAAACATACTGCTTAAATCCTCTCGGCTTGTGAGCCACGCTACAACAAGGAAAAATCCTCCTACAAAACCAAGTGAAATTGGCAATCCGGGCACGAGCGCAAATAGGATAAGAATAAAACCTACAATGCTTAGAATCTTCGCACTGCTTGTAATTTGTGTGATAATATCTCCTGCAAAGTTGGCTTGTGAGTTTTTTGCTGCGCGAGTAGTAATAATACCTGTGGCAGTAGCTACAATGAGCGCTGGAATTTGTCCCACAAGTCCATCGCCTATAGTAAGGATTGTAAAAGTTTCTGCACTTTGCTTAACGCTCATTCCGTGCTCAAATACACCAATAAGGAATCCACCAATGATATTAACAATAGTGATGATGATAGAGGCTATTGCATCGCCTTTGACAAATTTGCTTGCTCCGTCCATTGTGCCGTAAAAATCTGCTTCTTGTGCAAGAGCATCACGGCGTTTTTGAGCTTCTTCTTGCCCAATAAGTCCTGCATTTAAATCTGCATCAATTGCCATTTGCTTACCCGGCATTGCATCAAGTGTGAATCTAGCGCGCACTTCTGTTACACGTGTAGAACCATTTGTAATGACTATAAGATTCACAATTACAAGAATAGTAAAAACAATAATCCCAATGACATAATTTCCGCCCACAACAAAGTGCCCAAATGCTGCAACAATGCTACTTACGGATTCTACACCATTATGTCCTTCGCTTAGAATCATACGTGTGGTAGCGACATTGAGGGCGAGACGATAAAGCGTAACAATAAGCAAAATCGTTGGAAAAGCTGAAAATTCTGTGGCTTTATCCACATAGAGTGTAATGAGAATAATTAAAATAGAAAGTGCAATAGAAATGCTGAGTAAAAAATCAAGCATTGCACTTGGTAAGGGCACCATTATAATGCCTACAATCAATACCATAAAGATGACAATAATCATCTCTTTGCTTTGAGAGAGGCTTTTAAAAGATGACATTACTTGGTCTAAAATATGTGTCGCGTTAAATGTCAATACTCTTCCTATACTCATCTGAATTATAAAAAATAAAGTGTGGCATTGTAGCAAGAATTTTTAAATTTAATGCTTTGCCACTTTTGAATATGTTTGCATTATTGTAAAGTTATTTGCATACTTCTTTCATTTTATAATTTTTAATAAAAATAGGATTTGCACTTCCCCAATATCCTAATGTTTCAGAGAGAATCGTGCCCGTTCCTTTTTCAAATTCGGCTTGAGTGATTTCATTGCCGCATTGTTTTCCAAAGAGCACGACTTCATCGCCTGCTTTAATATCTGGATAATCGGTTACATCTACCATAAAAGTATTTTTTGTAACTCTCCCAACGACTGGCACTTTATGCCCTCTAATAAGCACTTTTCCTTGATTGCTTAAAGATTTTGCATAGCCATCATAATAACCCACAGGAATATTGGCGAGTTTAGAATCTCTTGTAAGTGTGTGAGTGCCATCATAGCTTACTTTGCTCCCTTTTGGATATTCATTTATAACTGCTACTTGAGATTTTAAACTCATAATTTGTTGTATGGGTAGATTTTCATCTCCTCCACCATAGCCATAAATAAGCTTTCCGGGTCGTATCATATCTAACCTTGATTGAGGCACTTGCACTGCTGCATATGAGGCAGCAGCGTGCAGCACAAGTTTATTTCTATCAAGTTTTGCTTTACTTATTAGAAAATCCGTATCTTCTTCAAAATGTTTTAAATTTTCCTTTACTTTTGAGGTATCATCATAAGGAAAATGTGTCATTAGCCCTTTTATTTTAAGATGTGGCAAAGTAGCTAACTTAACTGCAGATTCTTTGCCTTTATCAGTGCTTAAATCAATACCATTTCTATCCATTCCACCTGAATTGAGTTTGATATGAATGGGAAGTTTTTTGCCTATCGTCTTTGCTAGAGAATCTACTTTTTTTGCTTGATCTAAATTTCCCAAAACTTCTGTGATGTTATATTTTAAACCATCTTTTATTTCTCCCATTGTGGCTGTTCGTATTCGTAGAATCTCGCCTGTATATTTCATTTTGCGGATAACTCTTGCTTCTTCATTGCTTGTAATAGCCACACAAGGGATTTTTTCTTCTATGATAGTGGGCAACACTTTGCTTATTCCAGCCCCATAAGCATTGGCTTTTAAAACTGCACAAACTTTAGCATTTCCTGCTATTTTTTTGGCAACTTTGATATTATTTTTAAAGGCTTTTATATCAACTTCCATAAAAGAGTTTGTATTGTTTTTGTTCACATTTGTGCTCTCAACAAGTATAGGCGAGGCAAAATTTGCACTAGCAAGTATTCCCATAAGTAATAGGGTAGTAAATCCAGTTTTAAATATATTCATCTTTTGCTCCTTAAAATATATATTTGTTTATAAAATATTTCTACACCAAGTAGGAGAAAAAACATTAAATTTTGTAACATTGAATGTTGAAACTTTATTAAAATTATTTCAAAAAGTAACAAAGAATTTAAAGCCAAAAGGCAGCGATGAGTTGTATTAATTATGGTGTGATTTAAGCTTTTTTTCTATAATGCTACTTTGAATTCAATAAGTGAGGGTAAGTAATGCAAGAGCGGAAATATAATCCTAAAGATATAGAATCTAAATGGCAACAATTTTGGACAGAGCATAAGAGTTTTGAGCCATTTGATATAGATATTGCTACATCAGATTCTATGAAAAAAAAATATATTTTAAGTATGTTTCCTTATCCAAGCGGAGCAATTCATATGGGACACGTAAGAAATTATTGTATTGGTGATGCATTAGCGAGGAACTATCGCCAAAATGGTTATAATGTTTTGCACCCTATGGGTTGGGACGCTTTTGGTATGCCTGCTGAAAATGCTGCTATTAAACATAAGACACACCCTAAAACTTGGACATATAGCAATATTGATACAATGAGAAAAGAACTTGCCACTCTTGGACTTAGTTTTTCTAAAGAGCGTGAGTTTGCTACGAGTGATGCAATTTATACGCGTTTTGAACAGGAATTTTTTATCAAAATGTGGGAGAGAGGACTCATTTATCGCAAAGAGGCGTATTTAAATTGGTGCCCTAAGGATAAAACAATCTTAGCGAATGAACAAGTTATTGAGGGCAAATGTTGGCGATGTGATACGCCTGTGGTGCAAAAGCAAATGTTTCAATATTACATTAAAATCACAGATTATGCCGATGAGTTGCTTGAGTGTCTTAATAAGCTTGAGGGACATTGGCCTTCTCAAGTGTTGAGTATGCAGAGAAATTGGATTGGTAAATCAAAGGGGTTAAGTTTTACCTTTGATTTTAGTGTAGATTCTCTACAAAAACTAGGTAATGGCAAAGTAAAGCTAGAAGTCTTTACCACGCGTCCAGATACAATTTATGGTGTTACTTATTGTGCAGTTGCCCCAGAACACCCTATTGTGCAGCAGTTGATAGAAAATAAAAGTCTTGATGAGAGCGTGATAAAATCTATTGAAGCAATTAAAAATACTACTGCTAGAGCACGTGCAATGAGCGAGAAAGTGGGTTTTGATTTAGGAGTGTATGTAATACACCCATTGACACAAGAGAAGTTGCCTGTGTGGGTGGCAAATTTTGTGCTTATGGATTATGGCTCTGGAGCAGTGATGAGTGTTCCAATGCACGATGAGCGCGATTTTGAATTTGCCAAAACCTATGCTTTGCCTTTTAAATGCGTTCTTACAAAAGAGATAGATGGTGAAGAGCCAACACAAGAGATATGTGCTGCGTATGAGGAAGGCTTTTTAATTAATAGTGGAGAATTTAGTGGTATGTCAAGTTCTCAAGCAAAAGAGCGTATTATCGCACATTTTGAGAATGCTAGCATTGGTAAGGGCATAACCAATTATCGTTTGCGTGATTGGGGTGTGTCAAGACAAAGATATTGGGGGGCGCCTATTCCTATGGTGCATTGTCAATCTTGCGGTATTGTGCCTGAAAAAATAGAAAATTTGCCTATCACATTGCCTGAAGATGTTGTGATTGATGGAGAGGGGAATCCTCTTGATAAACATCTTGTGTGGAAAGATTGTCTTTGTCCTAAGTGTGGTAAAAAAGCACAAAGAGAGAGTGATACGATGGATACTTTTATTCAATCAAGTTGGTATTTTTTGCGCTATAGCACACCAAGAAAATTATGGGAGAAACAAGCTTTTGATAAGGAAAGTTTAACATATTGGCTCAATGTTGATGAATATATTGGCGGTATAGAACACGCTATTTTGCATTTACTCTATGCACGATTTTGGACAAAAGTATTACGTGATTTGGGCTATATAGAAATTGATGAGCCTTTTGCAAATCTACTCACGCAAGGTATGGTGCTTAAAGATGGAGCAAAAATGTCAAAATCTAAGGGCAATATCGTCAATCCAAATGAACTTATTGCGCATTATGGCGCAGATACGGCAAGACTTTTTGTCCTTTTTGCTGCCCCGCCTACGCGAGAGCTAGAATGGAATGATAAAGCAGTGGAGGGTGCGCATAGATTCTTAAAACGCTTGTGGGAAAGAGCCGAGCATATAGAATCTTGCACACAAAAGCCACATATCAATCATAAAACATTGCAAAAAAATGAACAATATGCTCGTCAAAAAGTGTATGAGGCATTGCAAAAAAGTAATGAGATTTTTAGTAAAAAGCAAAGTGGATACGCATTTAATACACTTATTGCTGCGAGTATGGAAGCTTTTAACGCACTTAATGAGCAAGAGAATCCTCTTGTTTGGACGGAAGGATATTTTGTTTTATTGCATATTTTAGAGCCTATTGTGCCTCATATTTGTTGGGAGCTAAGTGAGCAGTATTTTAGACGATGTAATTTCGCACCTCTTAGCGTTGATAAAGATGCACTTACAAAAGAGAGCGTGATATATGCTATTACGATTAATGGTAAAAAACGCGCAGAAGTGGAGATGCCTTTAGGCTTAAGCAAAGAAGAAATTATTATCCAAGCTAAAGAAAGTGTGCCAAAATGGCTTGAAGGAGTAGAGATTCTTAAAGAAATAATTGTGCCAAATAAACTTGTAAATCTTGTGGTGAAATGATGCCAAAAGCATTATTATTGAGTTTATGTTTGTATTTTGTGGGGTGTGGGTATCAGCCTATAAGCTATTATGCACAAGGTATTTTTAATGATGGTGTATATGTAGATATTAGTATTAACTCTTCTGTGCCAGAATCTGGAGCGAGCATTAAAGATGCGGTCAATAATGCTATTATTAAACGTTTTGCAAGTAAGCTTATGAGCAAGCAAGAAGCAAAAAGTTATTTACAAATCAAAGTTCAAAGCATTACACAAACGCCAATAGCTTATAATCAGCAAGGTTTTATCAGTTATTATCGCACAAATATTGTGCTTGATATTCATTTTGAAAATGCACAAGGTAAGAGTTTTGATGTGAGCAATACAGGTTATTATGATTATAGTGCAGATTTTACCTCTACAATCGTATTTGACCAATATCGTTTAGAATCTATATCTAATGCTGCCTCTCAAGCTCTTGATAAATTTATTTCACAAGTAGCATATTATGGAGAATTTTATAATGAACATTAATGATATTTCTTACAAAGCACTTCAACGTTTGCATTTATTGCAAAAAGCCCCTACTCCCACTGCATATTTTGAAGCATTTTATGAGATTGCTAGAGTTGAGGGAATGGCTGAAGAATTAAATTGGCAGACGCAGTGGCTCAACAAATTTGATAAACATATTCAAAATCAGCTTAAAAATGTAAGCAATCCTGATGAGTTTATTGATAAGATTTCACTTTTGCTCAAAGAATATAAAGAGAGTTATGCACCAGAACATATGCAATGGCTAAAGAATCTTAATCGTGGCTTGCTTGGTGTTATTTCTGATATATTTTCAATCGGAGCAAAAAATAAATTTCATTTTCTTTTTAGTTTAGGTGGGCTTAATAGTCTTGAAGTAACAAAAAAGCTTGTGGGATATTGGGAGCATTTCCGAGATTCTAAGGTGCATTTGAGTGTGTTAAAAAGACTTGTGGGAATTATAGTATATGTTTTGCGCACGCCTAATCATAAAGGCACGATAAACAAGGAAGCTTTAGAAATAGCATCTACGCTGATGATACACCCTGAAAGTCTTATTGATTTAGATTTACTTAGACGTATAGAGAAAGTTTTAGGCATAGAGGGTGTGGAGGAGATAAAGTCGCCCAGAATACAAGCTAGTGAGTTACATAATGTTTGCGTAGCAATATTTAAAATAAGTAATTTACATTTTTTAAACCAAGAAAATGAAGATAATATCCATAAGGCAACGCATAAGGCAATAGAGATTGTGCAAAAAATGTGTTTTAATACATTTGGAGAGAGTATTTTGCTAGAGTATCATCAAAATGGATTTGTTTGTGTGTTTAAGAACGTTACACCTAAGGAATTGCTTGAAAAGATAAATCCTATTTTAGAGCAGGTGCAGAAAGTGTCTTATGAAGGTATGTTTTTTTCTTTTAACACTTCAGTAGAAACACTTAAAGAGAGCGATTTTACTTCATTTGAAGAACTAAAATATAAAATTCAACACAAGCATAAAAATTGATGTTAAAACTTTCCCAAGTGCTCCAAAGTAAAGGCACAGAATATGCGCCTTTTGACCCTACACGTGCTCATAAGATTTATGCTAGTATTGCTTCAAAATGCGGTTTTAGAGAGCATTTTGGCACAAAATGTAAAGTGATTCATATCATAGGCACAAATGGCAAGGGTAGCACAGGACGATTTATCACAATGGGGTTAGAACAGCAAGGCAAGAGTGTGTTGCATTTTAGTTCCCCGCATCTTTTTAGATTCAATGAGCGCTATTATATAAGCAATAATTCATATAAAGGCGAGGTTGATGATATAGCACTAGAAACAGCTCATCAGTTCCTTTGGCGTATGGAATCTGTGCATAAGGCAAGTTATTTTGAGTATGCAACCTTTCTTGCACTTGTGCTTGCAAAAGAATGCGAGTATCTTGTATTAGAATCTGGCGTTGGTGGCGAGTTTGATTCTACACATATACTAAAAGCTGATGTGAGTGTTTTTACGCTTATTGGTTTAGACCATCAAGAAATGTTAGGGAATACTTTGCGTGAGATTGCGCTAACAAAACTAAGAGCAATGGATACACGAGCAATTATAGCAAGGCAAAATGAAAGAGAGGTTGAGAATCTTGCGCTTAAAATAGCAAAGCAAAAAGGTATTGAATGTGATTTATGGCAAGAGCTAGATACGGATGAAGCCTTTAAAGACGAGAAAGATTCCTTTAAGGACTACGCACACACTTACCATTTACCTCGTTTTTTGTGCGATAATCTTCATAATGCGATGCGCACACTTGCAGTTTTTGGAATGAAATTTGATTTTAAGAATCTAGGTGCGCTTACACTTCGTGGGCGATGCGAAGTCTTAGCACCTCATATTGTGCTTGATGTAGGACATAATTTTGATGGCGCAAGAGTTTTAAAAGAGCAATTTATAGGAAAACAAGTAAATCTTGTGTATAATAGTTACGTAGAAAAGGATATTGAGGCAATTTTGCGTGAGCTTTTGCCAATCATTAAGAAAGTTTTAATAATTTCTGTGGAAAATTATAGAATCTGCCCAAGAGGGAAGCTCATTGATGTTCTCATAAAGTTGGGAATTGCATATGAGGATTTTAATGTCCATATTCTCTCACACAATGAGAGTTATCTTGTTTTTGGTTCTTTTAGTGTTGTTCAGAAATTTTTACAAGAATATCAAGAATATAAGGAAAAGTAAGTGCAAGACAAATTAATGATTTCTATTATTGATGATAATGGTTCAAGGCAGTTTAGTGTGCATCGTCTAGTGCAAAAGGTGGCGCTTTTTACGGGTGTTGGTATGATATCGATGGTTATTTTGTATTTTGTTATGGCTCATTTTTTGATGAGTGAGCTCGAAGTCATTTTGGCAAATAATAATCAAGTGCGTGAGAATTTCCAAAGTATCTATGAAAAAAATAGTGCCTTAGAGCGTGATATTGACTATAAAACAAATGAATTTCTTAAGGTAAATACCAAAGTCAGTGAGCTTGAGAGCATTGTAAATGTCCGTAAACATAGCAATGAATTATATAATAACCAAGATATTGACATTGATGCGCTTACTCCCTTGCAAAAGGATATGATTTTAAAGATTATTCCTAATGGTAACCCTGTTGATGATTTTGCATCAAAAAGTTTCCCAAATAAAGGTGTTTCTATATATCACCTTGCAAAAGCTTCTCCTGTGTATGCTACAGCGAATGGTATTATTGATTCTGTGCGAGTGGCAGGAAGCGAGAATCAATTTGTGCAAATTCAGCATTCTTATGGATTTACTTCAAATTATGGGCATTTACGTAAGGTCATTGTGCAAAAGGGTGATTTCGTTACAAAGGGGCAAGTGATAGGATATAGTGGGGTAGGTGCAGGTTTATATTATGATTTGCGATTTATTGATTCTGCGCTTGAAGTGGCAAATTATACAGATTGGAATAGTGATAATTTTGCTCAAATTGTAGGTGTAAATAGTGTTATTGACTGGAAAAGTTTGGTATGGGCGCTTAATGATATAGTTCAATTAAAAAATTATCGTGTAAGTTACCAAGATGATGAGAAGATGCTCACATATTAAGCAATGAGTCCTAAAAATAGCCGCCTTGTTTTAATGATTACCGACCAAAATGGGTCGCGCTATTTTAATGTTAGCTCTATTTTTAAACAAATAAGCCTTTATCTTGCTGTATTTATTGTTACATTGATAGTTTTTGGTGTAGTCTCTATTAAAACTTTTAGTGCAGAAATTAATAAAATGTCAGTGTTAAATGAAACAATAGCCAAACGTTATAACAAAATGCTTGCTAAAAATGAATCGCTTAATAATCAAATTGAAAGAAGACTTGAAGAAATTTCCCAAGTTGATGATAAAATAGGAGATTTGGAAAGTATTATCGGCGTGCCTATTGATGCTTCTAGAGATGCTGATGGCAACCTTGAGCATCGCATAGATGTGGCTTCTCTCACTGGGACACAAAAGGCTTTTGTAATGAAATTTGTTCCAAATGGCTATCCCATAGAACACTATAATCATATTTCTGCTTATTATGGTTACAGAGTGCATCCGCTTTTTTTTACACGACATTTGCATACAGGAGTGGATTTTGCCACTCCTATTGGCACACCAATATACGCTACGGCTGATGGAGTTGTAAATGCTGCAAGTTTTTCAACTGGTGGTTATGGATATCTTGTTAAAATAGATCATTCACTTGGGTTTACAACTTATTATGCTCATTTGAATAAAATAGTAGTGCAAAAAGGAATGTTTGTAAGACACGGGCAGCTTATTGCTTATAGTGGCAATACCGGACAAAGCACAGGACCTCATCTTCATTATGAAATAAGATTTTTAGGGAATGTTATTGACCCTAAAAATTTTATGGAATGGAAGATGAGTAATTTTAATTCAATTTTTGAAAAAGAGAGGAACGTAGCATGGCAATCTTTGTTAGCGACAATAAACAACTTGATGGAGTAAGTTCATCTAGCGGCGGTGGAGCAACTATCATCGCACAAGGCACAAGAATTAAGGGGGAAATCAACACAGATTGCAGATTGCATATTGATGGCGAATTTGAGGGAAATATTCACTCTAAAGACACCGTAATGATTGGTAAAAGTGGTATTGTAAGGGGTGATATGCAAACAGCCTCTTTAATTGTGAGTGGACGTTTTATCGGCAATGTAACTTCAAATGTGCTTGAGATTAAACCTCAAGGGCGTGTAGAGGGGATAGTAGTTGTAGGTGAGATTATTATTGAACGCAAAGGTGTGTTTATAGGTGAGAGCAAGATTAAAGATTCAAAGGTAAAAACAGATATTGCTTCACTTGAATTGCCCAAAAAAGATAAGTAATAAGAGAAAAATCTCGGAGGGGTAGTTTGATACAATCTTGCCTATATAAGCTTCTTAAGCAGGGCAACTTTCCCTACGAATTATTGCTTACTAAAGATGCTAAGCAATCCCAAGATGCATATGAACTTATAAAGCTTTTTGATTATCAAAAGGCTTTTGTTTTACCTGAATTGCGTATTCATTTTGGAGATGATTTAAGTTCATTTCGTGAAGAATTTTTAGGAGTTTTGAGCGTATTGCGGACATTTTATGCTGCCACCTCGCCAAAGATTCTTATCTCTCCTATTTCCAGTGTGCTTTATCCACTACCAAAGGAGCAAATACTCCAAACCTTCAATCTTTCTTTTGGACAACGTTATGATTTAGCAGTTTTGAAAAAGCATATTGTAGAATATGGTTATGAATGTGTAGAGGTAGTAGAACTTGAGGGGGAAGTAAGTTTTAGAGGTGATATTGTTGATATTTTTATGCCTTATAGTGAATCTCCTTATCGCATTGCTTTTTTTGATGATGAGGTAGAGAGTATCCGCATATTTGATACGCATACCCAAATGAGTAACCCCACTGAAGTTAAGGAGATTTGTATCGCTCCTGCACTTTTTTCGCTTAACCCTCAGCAAAGCAGCGATATACAATCTCTTGTGAATCAGAGTGATTTTGATGGGTTTAACAAAGATATAGCTTCATTTGGATTTTGGTTTTTAGGAGAAAATGCACATTTTTTGCCTTTACATTTTTGTTCTTTGCTTACACCCCAAGCACTTTTAGAAGCTAAAGAGATTTATAGTTTAGATTCAATGGAGCACGCTCTTACATTGGAGCAGCTACAACAAATAGGGTGTTGTGAAGCAAGTGAAGGTTATAGCGATATACTTTTTAAACCAGCTAATCTCGCCTCAATGATAAATGCTCATAGCAATCGTGAAATTACGCTTATTGCACATAATGATATTAAACTTAAGGCATTTGATATTAGCACACAGGGATTGCATATTAAATATTCAGATGCAGTAGTAAATATTATCACTCCAAATGAACTTATTCTCTCACTTAATACTTTTACACCTAAAATCAAGCATAAGAAGCCTACACTCAAGCTAAATGAAATTGCACAAGGAGAATATGTTGTGCATAGTGAATATGGTATAGGGATTTTTGAGGGAATTAAGCAGACTCAAATAGTTGGGGTTGTAAGAGATTTTATTGAAATTAGTTATCAAGGTGAAGATAAACTTTTGCTTCCTGTTGAGAATCTTAATATGATTGAGCGTTATGTGGCAGATTCTGGACAAATACCTATGCTTGATGGATTAGGTAAGGGTAGTTTTGCTAAGCTTAAACAAAAGGTAAAAACTAAGCTTTTAGAGATTGCTCATAACATTATTGATCTTGCTGCAAAACGTAATTTATTACAAGGCATTAAGATTGATACGCAAAATCCCTCACTTTTATCTTTTCAAAATGCGTGTGGATTCACTCTCACTCATGACCAAATACGAAGTATTGAAGAGATTTATACAGATTTATCTTCTGGTAAAGTAATGGATAGATTGCTTAGTGGAGATGTGGGGTTTGGCAAGACTGAAGTAGCTATGAATGCTATTTATGCAGTGTGTTTATCAGGTTTTCAAGCGGCAATGATTGTGCCTACTACGCTTTTATGTGCGCAACATTATCATTCATTACAAATGCGCTTAGAATCTTTTGGCATACGCGTAGCACGATGTGATAGATTTTTGAGCACGGCAGAGAAAAAACGGCTTTTTTTAGGACTTAAAAATAATGAAGTAGATGTAGTGGTAGGCACTCACGCTTTATTGGGTGCAGAGTTTGCAAAACTTGGTTTGATTGTGGTAGATGAGGAACATAAATTTGGTGTGAAGCAAAAAGAGAGAATCAAAGCACTTTGTGCCCATACGCATTTGCTTAGTATGAGCGCTACGCCTATTCCACGCACGCTTAATATGGCGCTTTCTCATATTAAATCTTTGAGTTCTTTACATACGCCTCCTGTGGATAGAATCCCTGTGCGAACATTTATAAAAAACGCTAAAGATTCACTTTTAAAAGAAATAATTCTGCGTGAATTGCGGCGCGGTGGGCAAGTATTTTATATTCATAATAATATTGCAACTATCCAAAAAAAAGCCCAAGAAATTCAATCTCTGCTCCCGCAACTTAAAATTGCTATTTTGCATTCAAAAGTAGAGAGTACTCAAACCGAAAATATTATGCTTGATTTTGCAAATAATGTATATAATGTGCTTCTTTGCACAAGTATTATAGAATCTGGTATTCATCTGCCCAATGCAAATACCATTGTCGTAGCAAGTGCTGATAGATTCGGCATAGCTGATTTACATCAATTACGAGGACGCGTAGGAAGAGGCAATAAAGAGGGATTTTGTTATTTTCTTGTAGAAGATATGGAGGTCATTACTCCTGAAGCAAAAAAACGTTTAATGGCGTTAGAGAAAAATTCTTATCTTGGTAGCGGAGAGAATCTAGCATATTATGATTTAGAAATACGTGGTGGAGGGAATTTACTCGGTGAAGCTCAAAGCGGACATATCAAAAATATCGGATATGGTTTGTATTTGCGTCTGCTTGAAGAATGTATTAATTATTTGAGTGGTAAGGGCAGTGTGCAACAAGTTCAATGTGATTTGAAAATTAATCTTAATGCGTATTTAAATCCGCAGCTTATTGCAAGTGATAAATTGCGTTTGGAGTTGTATAGGCGTCTTTCCCTTTGCGAGGAAATAAGCGAAGTCAATGATATAGAATCCGAAATTTTTGATAGATTTGGTGCTCCTGATACAATGAGTAAGGCATTTTTGGAGCTTATATGTGTTAAAGTGCTTGCTAATAAATTGAGATTAAAACAAATAATGCACTATGGGCAAAATATTACAATCACTTATATGGACAATACCAAAGAAAGCATTATTTCGCCAAGTAAAGATTGGGATGATGTGCTAGAGTGTATTATGGTATTTTTGCGCAAACAGATTCAGAACAAACAAAGCTAGGAGGGGAATATGAGATGTGGTTTTTGTGAGCGGATTAAGAAGCTTCGTAAAATTGATGTTGTTTTAATTTTGCTTATTTGCCTCTTTATGTATATTGCCAATCAATTTCAAATGAGAGAATATTACGCACAAAAAGCAAAAGTGGAGCAACAAAGAGCTAAAGTTCAAGATGAAAAATTACAAGAATTTGAGAATCTGCAACGACAATGTTTGTTTAAGCAAGATAAAACTGCTTGTGAAGCGCTCAAAAAATTTTAGGTTTGAAAATTAGGAATCTGAAATTTTAAGTAAGATTATGGCTCCGGATGCAGGATTCGAACCTGCGACCAAGTGGTTAACAGCCACCTACTCTACCGCTGAGCTAATCCGGAATAAACAAAAGCCCCGATTATATAGAAAAATCCTCCCATTGTCAAGGGTAGAGAGTTTTGTGTGGGATACATTGAGTGATTGTTTTAGAATTTTAGAGATTTAATTCATTTGCGGGGG